>Ga0208628_1000010_pt1 | contig 276490 bp, 217 predicted proteins | sample LakWasMet16_LOW5_2_FD_183864 | JGI IMG/M metagenome (GOLD analysis project Ga0208628, IMG submission 183864) | Freshwater sediment methanotrophic microbial communities from Lake Washington under simulated oxygen tension - Sediment Metagenome... | ecosystem: Environmental > Aquatic > Freshwater... | reverse complement strand
CGGCCTTGGGGGCGGGCTTCTTCTTCGCGGGGGCCTTGGCGGCGGGCTTCTTCCTCGTCGGAGGTTTGCGGGTACTGGCCATGACGGTTCACTCCAATCGGCTGTGAGGCGATGACAGAACGCGGACCCTCTTCAGGCTCTCACCGATGAAACGGAAGGGGCAGTCCGAAGTCACGGCCTTCGGAGTACGACCGCGAGGCCGGCACCCGCTCACGGCCTCAACCCCTCCGCGCCCTCCCGCAGAGCCCCGCCAGCCGCGCCACCAGCTCTCCCATCTCCACCACCGAAGCACCCCGCGCCGCGGCGAGTTCGAGCTCTGCCGACACGGCGGTGATGGGCGCGAAGCCGTAGCCCCCGGCGGCCCCCTTGAGCTGGTGGGCCAGGTGCTGCACCTCCGCGCGGCGACCCCCCGCCACCTCCACCCGCAGCGCCTCCGCCCGGCCGACGAGGCCCGCGACGAAGGCGTCGATGATCTCCGCCATGTCCGGGTCGTCGGCGAAGTCCGACCGCAGGGGCGGAACCCCCGCCTCCGAAGGCTCCAGGGTGCGGCGCTTCTCCGCCCAGCACCGGGCGGCGTCGATGAGCTTCGCGCGGTGGATGGGCTTGGTGAGGAAGTCGTCGCAGCCCGCGGTGAGGCAGCGCTCTCGGTCGCCCGCCATCGCGTGCGCCGTCAGCGCCACGATGGGCCCGCGGTAGCCCTTCTGCCGCAGCAGCGCCGTGGCGCCGTAGCCGTCGAGCTCGGGCATCTGCATGTCCATGAACACCACGTCGAAGGGGGCGCCGGCGGCCTCCGCGGCGAGGGCGCGCACGACCGCGAGGCGGCCGTTCTCGACGATCTCCACCGACGCGCCGGCCTTCTTCAGCACCGTCGAGATGAGCACCTGGTTGTCGACGCCGTCCTCGGCCAGCAGCACCACGCAGCGCAGCGGCGCCGCCCGTCGGCTCGCCGCCTGGGCCTCGGCGTCGGCCTCCGGGCCCTGCGCCTCGACGAGCCCGGTGAGCAGCGTCACCCCGTCGAGGGGACCGGTCGCGACGGTCATGAAGAACGAGCTCCCCCGGCCGGGCAGGCTCTGCACCGTGATGTCACCGCCCATGAGCTGCGCGAGCCGACGGCAGATCGCCAGCCCGAGGCCCGTCCCGCCGTACTCCCGGGTGGTGCTGTTGTCCGCCTGCTCGAAGGGCTGGAAGAGCCGCGATCGCTGCTCGGGGTTGAGGCCCACGCCGGTGTCGGCGACCTCCAGGGTGAGCGTGGGCTCCGGGGTCTCGGGCGGGTCGCAGCTCGCCACGATGCGCACGCTCCCCTCGCGGGTGAACTTCACCGCGTTGCCCACCAGGTTGAGCAACGCCTGCCGGAAGCGGGTGGGGTCGCTGACGATGGTCTCGGGGATGGGCGTCGCGAACTCCACCTCGAAGGCGAGGCCCTTGTCCTTGGCGCGCACCCGCATGATGGAAGACACGTCGGCGATGAGCTGGCTCGGCGAGCAGGCGATGTGCTCGACGGTCATCTTGCCGGCCTCGATCTTGGAGAGGTCGAGGATGTCGTTGATGAGCGACAGCAGGTGATCGCCGTTGCGTCGGATGGTCTGCACGTGGTCGAGCCGCTCGCTGGCGGTGAGGCCCGGGTCGAGCAGCAGGTCGGCGTAGCCGATCACCGCCGTCATGGGCGTGCGGATCTCATGGGACATGTTGGCGAGGAAATCGCTCTTCGCGCGGCTGGCCTCGTTGGCCACTGCCCGGAGCGCCGCCTCGCGCTCGACCGCCTCCTCGGAGCGCGCGTTCCGCTCCGAGGCCTCCTCGGTGGAGGCCTGTCGCCGGGCGATCTCACACATCTCCCGCTGGCCCCGCACGCACGACACGATCAGGAAGAGGTCCTCGAAGGCCACCCAGCCGATGAGCTCGAGGGAGCGCCCGAGGGACGGCACCGCCTCGCCGTACACGCTCCACGGCATGAGCGAGCCGCGGGTGAGGTGGTCGATCGCGACGACCGCGCTCGCGGTCAGCAGCACCCTCCAGTCGCGGTAGAACGCCAGGAAGGCGAGCGAGCCGAAGATGTGGAAGTGGGTCTCGTGGTGGCCGCGCGAGAGGTGGATGATCAGGCCCGAGATGCCCGCCTGGCCGACCGCGATGAGGTGGCGGGTGAGCGGCGATCCGGGCCGAAGCAGCGCCATCGTGACGCCCGGGACGGCGAGCGCGCCGCCAAGCAGCACGGCGGTCCAGAGGAAGGAGGGCGGAGGGGGAACACCGTGCCAGGCGACGGGCGACCAGAGGGCGGCCATGAGCAGGGCGGTGAGCCAGCCCGAGGCCAGCAGGGCTGCGAACATGCGGTCGGTGCTGCGGAGGACGCCGCTGCGGTGCTGCCGATAGAGTTCCTTGGCCCGAGCGAGCCGAGGCCCGGTGGCGGTCACGGAGAGCGCCGCCTTCGCGTCGGACCCCTTCTCCAGACCGTCAGCTCGACTGTTGGTCACCAACTGCCCTATCGGCCGGAGTGGGGGACAGCATGAATACGATGGTTCCGCGCGTACCGGGGAGGCGCTTGCGGACGGACTCGCGGTCGTACTCCGAAGGCCCGGAGCTTCCCGCCGCTGCCGCGCGGAAGGTCACCAGTCGACCGGCGCCGGGACCATGCTCCGCGTCGGAGAGAGATCGCCCCAACACCAGACGCTGCGATCGAGGCGCAGGGCGCAGTTCCCCCAGATACCGAGGAAGAGCTGCGCGACGTGGTCGACGCCGGGGACCACGCCAGGTCGCGTGGCGCACTCCGATGTGCGGCTGATGCCGGCGCAGGTCTGCGTCGTCGTGAACCCGAGCGCGCCATATTCGTTCGAGCCCCAGCATGACACGGTGCCGTCCGCGAGGATCGCGCAGGAGTGATAGGAGCCCGTCACGACGGAGCGGACGCCGCGGAGCCCCGGGTCGACGGCCTCGGCGACGTCGCCGGGCCAGGCCGACGAGCCGTTTCCGACCTTCCCGTTGGCGTTGGTTCCGAGGCAACGGACGGTGCCGTCGGGCAGGCGGTAGCAGAGGTGGTCCGTCGCGGCCGCCCCGTCGAGGGTCGCGTCGGAGGGGACATCGATCATGCGGCCGAACACGTTGGCCTCGTAGTGCCCATCACGAAACCTCACGACGAAGCCGTCTCCCCGGGGCCACAGCGCGACGACGTCGCGATACCCGGGGACCACCCTCGGCGTCGGCGAGTCCGCGGACGACGCGAGCGCGGCGTTGCCCCAGCACCACACGCTGCCGTCGCGACGCACAGCGCAGTTCGTGCGGCGGCCGCCTGCGAGGAAGACCACGTCGGTCAAACCCCGAACGAGCGTCGGCGCGGGGCGGCACCGGAAGCTGTTGCAGCGCTCGTCGGCATCGTGGCCGACGCCTGCGAGGCCCAGTTCATTGGTCCCCCAGCACCGCACCGTGCCGTCGCGGTGACGGGTGCAGGTCGACCCGAAGATGCCGCTGACGACCTGCTCGACCTCGACGAGGCACGGGACGGTCGTCGGCTCGTGGATGTCCGTGTCGCCGCGCCCGAGGCCCAGCTGACCGAAGAGGTTACGCCCCCGACATCGCACCGTGCCGTCGCTCATGAGCGCGCATTGCGAGAGCTGCTCGGCGACCGCGAGGTCGACCACGGACGGCGCCTCGGCATCCCGGGGCGCCGCCGGGACCGGGCAGCCCCCTGAATCCGGCGCGACGTCGCGCGGTGGAGCGTCCGAGAGGGACGCGTCCGCGGTGGTCTGGACGACCGTGGCCGCGCCGCAGCCCGCCGCTCCCAGCAGGCCCAGGAGCGTGAGTGTCGTCCATGGATTCAAGGGAGCGCCTCGCACTACTTCCTTGCGGCGTTCTGGTGGGACAGCTCCAGGTCGATCTCGGAGCGGCGGACGTACCCCCATGCGCCGTCCCAGCCGTTGATGTCGGAGACGGTGACCCAGACGTCGCGCTCGCCGCAGAGTTCGGTCGTGGCGACGACGTCGGCGGTGACGCGTGCCCAGGGAGCTGACTCCGTCTGCGCGCGGATGCCGGTTCCTGCCCGCAGCCGACCGGCGCCGCGATAGGCCGGTCCGGGGCAGATCTGCATCATCGGCATCGCGGACCGACGCTCGTTCAAACCACGCCTGGCGCCAGCCCCGTAGCCCTGCCCGCTGCCCGTCCCCATGGCTTGGAACACATCGCCCCTGGGGAGCCACCCCTGGATGCGGCTCCCGTCGCTCCAGCCGTAGCGCACCTGAACCCAGCCCCGTGCCGTGTCTGCGATCGAGAACCGCAGGGACTCGGCCATGCTGAGCGAGAGGGTCGCTCCGCCGCCGGGACGGGAGTGGAGGGGACGGTGTCCCAGCATCGACGCGTCGCCCGGACGGAAATGGATGGGTCGGTCTGGATGACGAATCACATAGGTGCCCGTGTCGGTCGGGACGGGAGGATCGTCCTCCCGGTGGACCGTCAACCAGGACTCCTCGTCGGTCAGCATCGAGGTCGCACAGGGCGCCGAAGTCGGGAGGACGTTCCAGCCCCACCGCACCTCGCCGACGACCATCCCCGTCGCTGCGTCGAGATGTACCGCGCGGATCCCACGCACCATGCGCGGCGACAGGACCAGGATGCCTCCGGCGAACGAGAGCGGCGCCCCCGGTTGGATGACGAGGGAGGAGACCGTGCCCTCGAACGCGAGTGGCCCGACGACCTCAACCTGCCCGACCCCGACCTGGGTCGTCGGCGTGACACGCAGCGCTTCACGAGGCACCAGCACATGGCGCAGGAGCTCAGCCCCACTGGAGACGGAGACGCGGAGCGCCGCGGCCTCGATCTGCCGATCCGCCCCGTCGAAGCGACATGGCACCTGCTGGGCGACGGCCAACGGAGGTGCGAACGCGGCGAGCGAGAGCGCGATCCCTAGGCGCCTGGGCTCGCTCACTGCGACCATGAAGCGAGGTATTCGTGTCGGCGGGACCTCATGGGACTCTCCGAAGATCAGGCCGTCCCACGGATGGCGTCAACGAGGGTCAGCGCTCCTCGCTGGTACCTTTCCACAGCGGACCTGAAGGGTTGAGGAGAGCGCCTCGGGGGAGAAGAACCGCAAGGGCGCAAGGGCCACAAGGGAGGAGGAGGAAGAGGAGATCGTCGGGCCCTGAAGGGGCGACGCGGCGAAGAACGCGAGCGTCCCACGGCCCATGCCTTCGAGCCTTTGCGACCCTAAGCGACCCTTGCGGTTCTTTCCCTCCGAGGCCGCCACAGCAGGACCCTCGACGAACGAGGAGGCACGCGCGGTCGCCCCGTCGCTCCGCTCCGGTGAGGTGCGTTGGGGGGGGCGTGGTCGATGGGGCGGAGTGCGGCGGTGGCGCTACGGCGAGGGGGCTACGGCGGGGGGCCGACGCACACGCCGCCGCTGCACACCTGGGAGCCGGCGCAGCAGTTGTTGCAGCCGCAGACGCGGGTGCCCGGGGCGCAGAGCGCGACGCAGGTTCCGAAGCTGCACACCTGGCCGCAGGCGCAGCCGGTGGGGCACGAGGCGGGGGCGCAGAAGAGGCGGGTGGCGTCCATCGTGTCGCGGGTGCAGACGCGCCCTTCGGCGCAGCGGCCCACGCACTGGCCGCCGCAGCCGTCGCTGGCGCCGCACTCGGCGTCCGGGGCGCAGCGCGGGGTGCACACGCAGCGGCCGCGGGCGGGGTCGCAGACCTGGTTGGTCCCGGTGCAGCGGGTGCCCGTGCCGCAGGAGGGACCGCCCGCGCACACGTTGGCGATGGTGACCCCGCAGTCGACGCTGGCGGGGTCCGTGGCGGGGCACGCGGGCACGCAGGTGCACCGGCCGCTGGTGCAGGTCTGGCCGCCGGGGCAGCGGGTTCCGGTGCCGCAGGAGGGGCCGCCGGAGCAGGTGTTGGGGATAGGCCCGCCGCAGTCGTAGAGCGAGCCGTCGACGGCGGGGCACATGGGGGCGCACTGGCAGGCGCGGAGGGTGCTGTTGCAGAACTGCCCCGCGGGGCACTGGGTGCCCGTTCCGCAGGAGGGCGCGGTGCTGCAGAGGTTGGGGATGCTCACCCCGCACGGAACCGTCGCAGGGCTGGTCGTCGGGCACATCGAGGTGCACTCGCAGCGGCCGAAGCGGCAGAGCGAGCCCGATGGGCAGCGCGTTCCGAAGCCGCAGACGGGAGAGCCCGGGCACGCGTTGGCCACCTCCGCGCCGCAGTCGACGGTGGCCGCGTCCGGGCAGCGGGGCACGCAGGTGCACACGCCGCCCGAGCAGCTCTGGCCGCTGGGGCACACGGTCCCGGTGCCGGGGCAGGTGACGCCGGGGCACGCGCTGGGGGGCGACTGGCCGCACGCGACGGTGGACACCGCAGGGCAGCGAGGGTCGCACTCGCACATGCCGATGGCGGTGTTGCAGCGCTGGCCCGAGGCGCACATCGTCCCGGTGCCGCAGCTCGGGCCGCCGGGGCAGACGTTGGGGATGGCCGCGCCGCAGGCGATGGTGGCGGGGTTGGTGCCCGCGCAGCGGGGCGAGCACACGCACGCTCCGCCGGAGCAGGTCTGGCCGCTGGGGCAGAGGGTTCCGGTGCCCGCGCAGCTCAGACCCGAGCAGCGGTTGGCGATGGGCGTGCCGCAGGTGACCGTCGAGGCCGCCGGGCAGAACGACGCGCACACGCACATCCCCCCGGAGCAGGTCTGCCCCGCGGCGCAGCGCGTTCCGGTGCCGGGGCAGGTGGCGCCGGGGCACACGTTGGGGATGGGCGAGCCGCAGTCCACGGCGCTCGCGGCGGGGCACGCCGGGACGCACTCGCAGGCGTTGCTGGCGTTGCATCGGTAGCCCGCGGGGCACTGGGTTCCGGTGCCGGTGCAGGCGACGCCGGGGCAGCGGTTGGTGATGGGGGCGCCGCAGGTCACCGAGGCCGCGCCGGGGCAGAGCGGCGAGCACTCGCAGCGGCCGTCGTTGCAGACCTGTCCGCTCGGGCACATCGTCCCGGCGCTGGGGCACGCGACGCCCGGGCACGACCCGATGACGGGCGCGCCGCAGGCCACGGTGGAGGGCGACGGGCAGGAGGAGACGCACTCGCACGCGCCCGCGGCGTTGCAGCGCTGGCCGGGCGGGCACAGCAGCCCGCGGCCGCACGCGGCCTCCCCGGGGCACGCGTTGGGGATGGGCGCGCCGCAGGCGACGGAGAGCGGGTTGACCGAGGGGCAGCTCGGCGCGCAGCGGCAGGAGCCCGCGGTGCAGACCAGGCCGCCGGTGCAGCGGGTGCCGGTGCCCGCGCAGGCGGCGCCGGTGCAGCCGGTGCGGATGGGCTCGCCGCACGCGACGGCGTCCGCGGGGGGGCAGGTGACGGTGCACTCGCAGCGGCCGCCCACGCAGGCCTGGCCGGCGTCGCACATCGTCCCGGTGGCGCACGGGGGCTGCCCCGGGCAGACGTTGGGGATGGGAGAGCCGCAGGCGACGGTGGAGGGGTCGGTGCCGGGGCAGCGCGGGTCGCACACGCAGCGGCGCGCGTCGGGGTCGCAGCGCTCGTTGGTGCCGCAGCCGCCGCGGCACCGGCCGCCGCAGCCGTCGTCGGCGCCGCACTCGGCGCCCGCGGGGCACGAGGGGACGCACACGCACGAGCGCGTGGCGGGGTCGCAGGTCTCGCCCGCGCGGGAGCACGACCCGGGGCAGCGGCCGCCGCAGCCGTCCTCGGCGCCGCAGGGCGAGTCGGGCGAGCAGTCGGGCGCGCACACGCACATGCCGAAGACGCAGCGGTCGTTGCGGCCGCGGTTGCAGGCGGGCGAGCACTGGCAGGAGTCGAGGCAGCGGCCGTTGACGCAGACCGATCCCTCCGCGCAGGTGACCGCGGCGCAGGGGTTCTCGACGCAGGCGCCGTCGACGCAGTACTGGGTGGCGGCGCACACGACGCCGTCGCAGGAGGTGCGGGGGAAGCACTGGAGGTGGCAGGCCTGGCCGTCGGGGCAGGGGGCCGAGCAGCCGCGGACGGCCTCGCAGTCGCCGGTGCCGGGGTCGCAGTACTGCCCGTCGGGGCACACGACGCCGGTGCACGGCGTGGGGAAGCAGCCCGCCACGCAGCGGCCCTCGACGCAGGTCTCGCGCGCGGCGCAGGTGACGCCCGCGCAGGGGTCGCGCACGGCGACGCACTGGGCGTAGCAGGTGGCGGTGTCGCCGCAGGTGTTCTCGGTGGAGCAGGGGTCGGCGGCGCAGCGGCCGCCGATGCAGCGGGTGCCCTGCGGGCAGAAGCGGTCGTCGGGGCAGCGCTGGCCGGTGAGGGGCGGGGCGGGGCGCTCGTCCCGGTTGGGGATCTCCACCGCCACCAGGTCGGGGTACATCCCGGCGTCGAGGTCCTTGGGGTAGCCCGCGTCAGGGACGGGGACGGCGCGCTGCGGATCGGCGCACGCGGCCAGCATCGCGAATACACAGAGCAGTAAAGCGAGGGGGCTGCGTCGCATGGGGCATCGTATCCCCGATGCCCGGGCGAGCGTCAGGGACCTGCACGGGGCGCGATGTGGGGGCGGAGCCGCACTGCGGCCGCGCCGGGCCACCTCGACCCTTCACATCCCCGAGGGCGAGGGACTACGCTGCGGCGGCGTGGAAGACCTCGAGCCGGGACTGATCATCGACGACCGCTACGAGGTGCGGCGGCTTCTAGGCCGCGGGGGGATGAGCGCCATCTACGAGGTGGCGCACCGCTACACGACGCGGCACCTGGCGCTGAAGGTGCTCAATGGGGCCTACGCGTCGCACTCCATCGCGCGGCGGCAGCTCCTCGACGAGGCGCGGGCGCTCGGGGCGGTGCGGCACCCCTACGTCATCGAGGTGCACGACGCGGGCTTCGACGGCTCCCGGGTCTACGTGGTGACCGAGCTGCTGGAGGGGCGCTCGCTCGACGGGCTGCTGGCGGCGCGGGGGAGGCTCGGGTGGTCGGCGGTGGCGCGGGTCGCGAGGCACGTGACCATCGCGCTGGCGGCCACGCACGGGGTCGGGGTCTTACACAGGGATGTAAAGCCGTCCAACGTGATGATCGTGCGCGGGGTGCAGGGCGAGCTCTCGAAGCTGCTCGACTTCGGCGTGGCGGCGCTGCCGAAGGGCGCGGCCGACCCGGCGATGGCGGACATGCTGGTGGGCACGCCGGAGTACATGTCCCCGGAGCAGGTGCGGGGCGACGCGATGGACGCTCGGAGCGACCTCTACTCGCTGGGCATCGCGCTCTTCGAGTGCCTGCACGGGGAGGTCCCGATGCCTGGGGGGCTCGACGTGGCGCAGCGGCGCGCGGTGCTGCCCTCGCTGCCGTCGGTCTCGTCGGTGTGCGGCGACGTGCCGCGCTCGCTGGCGGACATCGTCGACCGGCTGCTGCACCCGGTGCCGGCGTTCAGGTTTCCGTCGGCGCGCTCGCTGCTCGACGCGCTCGACGCCTCGGGGCTGTGCCGTACGCCCACGCGCTTTCTCGACGACGACGACCCCGAGCCCGAGGCGCGGCGGCAGACGATGTCGGGCGCCCGGGTGGAGACCCCGGCGGGGGAGGAGCCCCCGAAGCGGCGCTCGGTGCGGGCGTACTACCAGACCCCGCTGCGGGTGGTGTCCGAGGGCGGAGCGGTGATCGACGGGCGCAGCGAGGACATCTCCATCGGGGGGATGCTGGTGATCGCGGGCGCGGCGCTGCCGGAGGGCGAGCGGGTGGTGGTGCGCTTCGCGCTGCCCACCAGCGGCAACCTGGTGCAGTGCTCGGCGGTGGTGGGCTGGTCGCGGCAGCGGGCGGCGACGCAGCGGGGGAGGGCGGCCTTCGGGCTGGAGTTCGTCGACGCGCCGGAGGCCCTGATCGAGGCCATCCGGCGGTACACCGAGCTGATGCAGCGGGAGGGGTGAGCGGCGGGGGGGGGCCCTGACGGGCGCCCTTGCAGAACGGCCCGGGACGCGGCATCGTCGGGCTCCCACCGGGCGATTCCCAGAAGCGGCGCCCGCAGACCAGCTCAGGAGTTCAATCACTCCGTCGGTCTGTTTCAGATCCATCCCTCTCCCACTCCCTTACCCCCCACCGAAATGCCACCGAGGAACATGCCGCATGGCGCGTGAACCAGGTCCCGCGAAGAAGAGCTGGCGTGACGCCGATCGCGCACGATCGTCGAGCTACCACGCCACCGAGACGCTCGCGCGTCACGAGCAGAAGGGTCATCAGACCTCTGCCACCAAGGAGTACAAGGCCGCCCTCGAGGCGCTCTTCCAGAAGAAGCCCGACGCGGTCGAGGCGATGGAGAAGCTGGCGCCCGCGATCCGGATGCCCAAGGTGGTCGAGGCCTCGGTGCCCGAGGGCGAGGTGGTCCCGAGCCGCCGGCAAGACCAGCTGAGGAAGATCCTCGCGGCCAGCAGCACCAAGGCGATCTCCGACTCCATCGAGGCCTTCCTCAACGCCGGGCACACGCTGCCCGACGACCAGGAGGTGTTTCTCCAGATGCTCGAGCACCGCAACGAGGAGCGCGTCCGCGACGCCATCGGCCAGCTCGAGCGGCTGCTCATGGGTCAGCTCCCGAAGCGCAAGCCCGTGCTGGTGCAGCGGCTGAAGCGCATCGAGGAGCACGCCGAGGAGGCCGCCACCCGAGACGCGGCCAACCAGCTCCGGCGCAAGGTCTCCTAGCCCGCCGCTTACGTCACCCGGTAAACGTCATGGATGATCCGCTCGCGCTGCTGGAGGGCGGCCGCGTGGACGGCGCGTTCGTGACGCCGGAGACGGGCCTCGTCGGGCTCACCGTGTGGTGCCCCGGCGGCGCCCGTCGGCTCGTGGTGGGCGTGGGCCCGCGGGTGGCGGGCGTAGGGTGGGCGCTGCGGGAGCCCGCCTACCGGGCGGCTTCGACGCACCCGCTGATCGCGGCGCTGAGGGCGCACGCGGTGGGGCGGGTGGTGCGCTCGGCCCACCGCGACGACGACGACGCCCTCTGGATCGAGCTGGGCGCCGAGCGCATCACCGCGCGGGTGCGGCTCTTCCCGGCGGTGCACGGCGAGGTGAGGGTGCTCGACGAGGCGGGCGCGGTGCTGCTCTCGTGGCGCGGCGACGCCACGGCGACGCCACGGAGCTGGGACGCCAACGCGGAGCACCCGCACTGGGAGGCCGCGGGCGAGGGGCTGCGGGCGATGAGCGACGCCCTCGCGGGCGAGCTTCGGCGCGCGGTTCTGGCGAAGGCGTTGGGGGCGCTGGCGAAGCGGCTCTCGAAGCGGGCCGAGGCGGTGGAGGGAGACCTCGGGCGGCTCGACGACGTGGAGCGGTTGCAGCGCGTGGGGAGGCTGCTGCTGGCCCAGGGCGACCGGGTCGCGCGAGGGGCGAAGCGCGCGGTGCTGGAGGACTGGGAGCTGGGCGGGACCATCGAGGTGGTGCTCGACCCCTCCATCGGGGCCAAGCAGCAGGCCGCGGAGTACTTCCAGAAGGCCCGTCGCATCCAACGCGGCAGCGCGGTGATGTGGGAGCGGCTGGAGGTGACCACCAGGGCGCTGGAGGCGGTGCGAGCGCTGAAGGCGGAGGTCGACGCCGAGGGCGAGGTGGTGCCCGCGGCGCTGCGCGCGTGGAGCGAGCGGGCCGAGGCGCTGGGCGTGGCGAAGGGGCAGATGGTGGCCTCGCGGGGGAGAGCGAAGGCCGCGCCGAGGAGGCCGTACATCGAGTACCTGGGGTCGGGCGGGGGGAAGATCCTGGTGGGCCGTGGGGCGGCGGACAACGACCGGCTGACCACGAAGGTCGCGAGGATGCACGACCTCTGGATGCACGCGCGGGGCTTCACCGGGGCGCACGTGGTGGTCCCGCTGCTGAAGGGAGCGCAGTGCCCGCCGGAGCTGCTGGTGGACGCCGCGACGCTGGCGGTGCACCACAGCGACGCGCGCGGGGCGGACTTCGCGGAGGTGACCTGGGCCGAGCGTCGCTACGTGAGGAAGCCCAAGGGGTCACCCGCGGGCAGGGTGGTGGTCGATCGGGAGAAGGTGCTGGCGCTGGGGGCCGACCCGGAGCGGCTGCGTCGGCTGCTGGCCGCCCGGGTCGAGGGGTGAGGGTCAGAAGCGGAAGGCGAAGCTGACCGAGCCGTTGGTCAGGTTGCCGTGGTAGTCGCCGCGGTTGATGGTGCAGGTGCCCTGGCCCTGCGTGGTGGTGCACGAGGCCGGGTTGATCTGGTTGCCCGCGGTGTCGCCCGGGGTGACGACCGCGCCCGTGGAGGTGGTGGCGCTCATCGGGGTGAAGAAGAAGTGGCCCACGCCCGCGCTGATGGTGAGCCAGCGCCAGCGGTACGAGGCGCCGAGGTGGATGCTCGCGCCGCCGTAGGCCGGGATGTGCACCACGGCCTGCTGGGCGTTGAGCCCCTGGGTCTCGTAGGAGAAGCCCGCGCGAAGGGCGAGGCGGCCGGGGAGGAGGTTGTAGTCGCCGCCGATGCGGACGCCCATCACGTCGCCGAGGTTGCTGTTGATGGCGATCTTGCGCGGGGCGGGCACCGTCGATCCGGCGCCGACGGTGATGTTGCCGCTGTTGGTGATGGACGTGGTGCCGAGGAGGCTGGTGGCCTCGTAGGAGAAGTTGGCCTCGACGTCGAAGATGTCGTCGGTCATCGGGTCGTAGCGGCCGGTGCCGTCGTCCTGGGTGGGGCGGCCGGCGCGGGGGAGCGCGAAGCGGGCGCCGGCGCGGACGGTCCACGGCAGGTGCACTCGCATCTCGTCGATGCTGAAGGTGCCGGGGGCCTGGTTGGCGGCGTTGGCGGCGTAGAAGTTGGCGGTGGTGTCGGCGGTGCCCGAGGCGCTCACCGGCGCGTGGTAGCGAAACTGCGCGCCGAAGGAGAGGAAGCGCGACGCGAGGATCTGCGTAGAGGCCGCGCCGCCGAGGAAGAAGCCGCTGGCGTTGAGGCGGATGAGCAGGTCGGTGTCCGGCGACTGCGGGGTCGAGTACGACGCGTTGGCCATCACGCCGAACTGGAAGCGCGCAAAGCCCGGCTCGAAGGTGAGGCCCAGGCGCACCCTCGGGTGCGGCGCGTACGCGACGCCGATGGGGAGGTAGGCGACCAGGAGGTCTTTCTGGAAGAGCATGTTGCGCGCGGGCGTCGGCGCGTAGGTGCCGTCCGCGAGGCGCACCATGTCATTGAAGACCTGGCCCGATCCGGGGGTGCTCGGGGTGGTGAGGCCGAAGCCGATGGCCAGGCGATTGCTGAAGCGGTAGCTCGCGAGCACCTGCGCGGCGAGGGCCACGGCGGTGTTGCTGCACACCTCGGGGTAGGGGCGGCCGGCGTAGCGGGGGAGCCCGTCCGGGCCGGGCGGGAAGCGCGTCCCGGTGCCCTCGATGGGGGTGTCGGCGCTACCGTCGTAGTTGCCCGTGCGCTGGAAGCAGTTGGACGAGGCGCCGACGTTGAAGTTGACCCCGAGCTGCCAGCCGCCGAGGCCGAGGATGCCGGCCATGTTGTGCGCCACCGCGGACGGGTCGCTCGCGCGAGCGACGAATGCTCCGGCGCGGCCGTAGGCCACCGTGCCATTCTCGGGGACCTCCACGCCGTATCCGAAGCCTGCTGCAGGCAGGGCGACCCCCGCGAGGGCCACGACACCGATGAAACGCATCCTTCGTCCGATCCCGTTGCGCATGAGCAGCCCTGTCCTCCGTGATGGTTGTCCGTCCGGGGTCACCCCGCGCCGGGTGCGGTGATGGGTCGCGATCGACTGCGCATCCTCGCCCGAGCGTGGCCCGCGGCCGTGATGCTGATCGCACCTTGGGTCGCGCTGCAAGCCCCTTTCGTGCGCGCCGCGATCGTCGATCTCGCCGATCGCATGCACCAGGGACAGCCCATCGCGTTGCTGCAGTACATCCTCGGGTATTGCCTGGGCGCGATGATCCTGCTGCCCAAGGCGCTGCTCTCCGGGCTCGCTGGCTACGCGTATGGTCCGGTGAAGGGGCTCTGCGCGGCGCTGCCCTCGGCGACGCTGGGCGCCTGCTGCTCCTTCGGCCTCGGTCGGCTGCTGGCGAAGACCTCGCTCGGCCGGATGCTCACGGAGACCCCGCGCTTCAGGCTCGTCGACACGGTGGTGCGCACGGACGGGCTGCGCATCTCGATCCTGCTGCGGCTCGCGCCGGTGATGCCCCAGCCGCTGCTCTCGCTGCTGCTGGGCGCGACGGCGCTGCCGCTGCGGCACCTGGTGATCTCGATGCTCGTGGGGCTGCTGCCGGCCACGGTGATCCACGTCTACGTCGGGTCGCTGGTGCGCTCGGCGCTGGAGCTGCTCGCGACCAACCGCGCCGAGGCGCTCTCCCCGCGCAACATCGCCATCGGCGTGGGCGGTCTCGCGCTGACGGCGGTCTTCCTCTGGCTCATCGGGCAGATGGCGAAGCGCGCCCTCGCCAGGGCCATCGCGCAGTCGACTACTCCGGAACACGGCGGAGCGCCGCTCGCACCGTGACCCGCCTCCCGGTGGGGACCAGCTCGGACTCCAGCGGGAGGTAGCCCTCTCGGGAGACCACCACCCGGTGCGTTCCGGGGCCGAGGGCGACGGCGCGCCCGGCCCAGAGGGCGCAGGGCCCGAGCTCGGTGTCGTCGATGGACACCCTCGCGTCGGCGGGCTCGCACGAGAAGACCAGCGAGCCCGCCACCGGGGTGGCGCGAGGGCGCGCGGCGCCGCAGCCCAGGGCGGCGACGGCGGCGACGAGGAGGAGGTGGTGGGTGTGGGGGCCCCCTTCCCCGCTGCCGCGCGCCCTACCCCCGCGGGGCGGGGGCAGGGCTCTGGGTGCTGTCAGTCTTGCGATCGTTCTGATGACGTCGGAGCCCTGCCCCCGCCCCGCGGGGGTAGGGCGCGCGGCAGCGGGGAAGGGGGCACGCACCCACGACGCCGCCCGCACCGTCACTCCCACTCGATGGTCGCCGGGGGCTTCGAGGAGATGTCGTAGACCACCCGGTTGATGCCCCGCACCTCGTTGATGATCCGCGAGGAGATGCGCGCCAGGATCTCGTGCGGCAGCCGGGCCCAGTCGGCGGTCATGCCGTCCTGGCTCTGCACCGCGCGGATGGCGCACACCTGGTCGTAGGTGCGGCCGTCGCCCATCACGCCGACGGTGCGCACCGGCAGCAGCACCGCGAAGGCCTGCCACACCGACTCGTAGAGCCCCGCCTCGCGGATCTCGTGGTCGACGATCGCGTCCGCCGCGCGGAGGATCTCGAGCGACTCCTCGGCCACCGGCCCGATGATGCGGATCGCGAGGCCCGGCCCCGGGAAGGGCTGCCTCCAGAGGATGGTGCGGGGGATGCCCAGCGCCTCGCCCACGGCGCGCACCTCGTCCTTGAAGAGCTCGCGCAGCGGCTCGACCAGCGCCAGCTTCATGTGCTCGGGCAGGCCGCCCACGTTGTGGTGGCTCTTGATCACCGCGCTCGGCCCCTTGAAGGACACGCTCTCGATCACGTCGGGGTAGAGCGTTCCCTGCACCAGGTGGGTGATGCCTTCGATCTTCGCGGCCTCCTCGTCGAAGACCTCGATGAAGACCCGGCCGATGATCTTGCGCTTCTGCTCCGGGTCGCTCACCCCCGCGAGGGCGTCGAGGAAGCGCTCGCGCGCGTCGATCACCCTCAGGTCGAGCCCGAAGGAGCCGAGGAACACCCGCTCCACCTGATCGCGCTCGCCCTTACGGAGCACCCCGTTGTCGACGAAGATGCACGTCAGCCGGTCGCCGAGGGCCTTCTGACACAGGATCGCCGCCACCGAGCTGTCGACCCCGCCGGACAGCGCGCAGAGGGCCCGGCCCCCGCCCACGGTGCTCTTCACCCTGGCGATGGCCTCCTCCGCGAAGGCCCCGGCGCTCCAGTCGGGGACGCACCCGGAGACGTCGAAGAGGAAGCTCTTGAGCACGTCGGTGCCGCGCGGGGTGTGCGCCACCTCGGGGTGAAACTGCACCCCGTAGATGCGCTTCGCCGCGTGGCCCACCGCCGCGAAGGGAGAGTGGGGTGAGGTGCCCAGCGGCTCGAAGCCCGGGGGGAGCGCCACCACCCGGTCGCCGTGGGACATCCACACGTCGATGACCTCGCCCGGCTCGAAGCGAGAGAGGATGCCCTCGTTGCGCTGGATGGTGACCTTCGCGGCGCCGTACTCGCGAGAGTCCGAGGGCTCGACGCGGCCGCCGCCCAGGTGCGCCGTGAGCTGCTCTCCGTAGCAGATGCCCAGCACCGGCACGCCGAGCTCGAAGACGCCCGGGTCGACGGTGGGGGCGCCCTCATCGAAGACGCTGGACGGACCGCCCGACAGGATGATCGCCACCGGGGCGCGGCGGCGCACCTCCGAGAGGGGCATCGTGCAGGGGTGGATCTCGCAGTAGACCGACTCCTCCCGGATGCGCCGGGCGATGAGCATGGTGTACTGCGATCCGAAATCGAGGATGAGGACGTGGGCGCGCTCCATGATGGAAACGCTCCGTAGCACGGACCGGCAGCGCTACCGAAGGTAGCGGACGCGCCCAGCGCCCTGGACGATCTCCAGGCCGTAGTTGGCCCGCACGTCGGTGAAGGTCTCGACGGTGTGTTCGGCGTCGGGCCAGCGCACCTCGATGCGGTCGATGGTGCAGCTCTGGCCGAGCCCGACGTGCACCGGGAGCTCGGTGGCGAGGCCCGCGAGGCCCCAGTTGCCCTGCACGTCGCGGGTCTGGGTGACGGCCCCGGTGGTCACCCGGACGCGCGCCCCGATGGCCGCCCGGTTGGCCCCGCCGGCGCCTCGGCCCACCAGGCGGATGGTGGTCCAGTTGGCCTCGCTGGCGACGTTCTCGTAGACGCGCACGGCGCTGCGGTTCATCCACGCGGCGCCGCAGGTGCGGGCGGTGGAGGTGCCCACCACCATGTCCATGTCGCCGTCGTGGTCGAAGTCGGCCCAGGCCACGCCGAGGGGGCACATGTGCCGGATGCCCGCGGCGCGAGACACCTCGGCGAAGCGCCCGTCGGCCCCCTGCACGAAGAGCCAGCCATACTGGTTGGGGTAATCGCTGCCGCCCGCCCAGATGTCCAACCGGCCGTCGTTGTCGAAGTCGAACATGGCGTTGCTGAGCACGCCCTCGTCGCCTCCGCCGGAGGGGGTCACCAGCCCGGTGGCCATGCGCCCGGGGCGGCTGAAGCGCGTCGGGCCGCCCGCGGCGGAGTCGTTGATCAGCAGCTCGGCGCGGTCGCTGTTGGCGCCGACGTCGGGGTGGGCGATCTCTCCCGTGTAGAGGTCGATGTCGCCGTCGTTGTCGACGTCGCCGCAGGCGATGGAGAAGGTGTTGCCGTTGAGCCGCCAGGGGCGCTCGTCGACGGCGGGGTTCCAGGTTCCGCGGCCGCCGCAGGTGAAGCCCGCGGAGACGGCGGGGACCGTGGCGGGGCAGCGGCCGGGCATCGCGGCGCAGTAGCAGCGGTAGGTCTGGTTGCTGGAGAAGTCGCGGTTGTCGTCGCCGCCCACGCCGCTCGCCTCGGACTCGTCGCGGAAGGTGTCGCCCTGGCTGGTCATCAGCAGGTTGAACTGACGCCCGTAGGCCGCGCCGATGACGTCGAGGCGGCCGTCGTTGTTGACGTCACACGCGGAGATTCCATAGAGCGGTCGGTTGTTGGTGATCGTGAGCAGCGAGCTGTTGGTCGACTCCAGGGTCATGCCGACGGCGTCGGTCACGTCGGTGAAGCGCCCGTCCCCAGAGCCGCGAAACATCTGGGACTGCTGCCCGATGGGGAGCCCGAAGACGCGGGAGTGATAGCCGACCAGGAGGTCGACGTGGCCGTCGAGGTTCTGGTCGTTGAAGACCGCGCCGATGGTCTGCGGGGCGTCGTCGGGGCCGGGCGTCGCGTCGCTCTCCGGGCCGAGGGAGAAGACCCCGTGGCCGTCGTTGAGGAGGATGGTCCCCCGGTCGCCGGGGTCGGGGTCCTGGGTGGCGGTGGGCGCCGCGGTGGGGATGGTGCCGGTGTACGCGTCGAGGTCGCCGTCGTTGTCGACGTCGGCGATGGCGACGGCGGTGACCAGCCGGCCCCGGGTGGTGGTGCCGTCGCGCAGCGCGAGGAAGTTGGACTCGCGGGTGGCCTCGACGAAGCGCCGGCCGGGGGCGCCGCCCTCGCGGGGGCGGTTCATGAGCACGCGCACGAGCCACGCCGTGACCGGGCGGGAGAAGTCGGTGCGGGTGTTGACGACGTCGTTCCAGGCGATGAGGTCGGAGTAGCCGTCGTTGTCGAGGTCGGCGGTGGACATGCGCTTGGCCGTGAGCTCGGAGAGCCCCCAGTCGGCGGTGACCTCGCGGAAGGCGGGGGTGGCGCGGTCCCACGGGGTGCCCGCGCGGCAGGCCATCGGGGGCGGCGGCTCGCCCGCGTCGACGGGGACATCGACGGTCACGGCGGTCACGGCAGCGTCCGCGGGGGTCGCCGGGGTGTATCCGTTGCTGCTGCAGGCGGAGAGGGCGAGCGCGGAGAGGGACAGGCGCAGGCGGCGGTTCATCGGGGCGGGAGGGTACACCGAAGGACCCGCTGGGGCTCGCAGGGGGATGAGAGCCGACCTGACGGGGCTCTGCCTCAGGTCTTCTCGCGCATCAGCGACCAGCTCTGCGAGGCGCCCACGTTGGGGTCGAAGAGGGGATCGTCGGAGTACTGGTAGTGGCCCTGGTGGTCGGTCCAGACGAAGGCGTGGCTGGCCGAGTGCTTGGACTGCTGGGCCTCCGTGTAGAAGTCGTCGTGGTAGGTGCGCTCGCCGCCGAGCGCGTCGCGAAGCTGCTCGTTGCGGTCCATGCCCGAGGCGGGCGCGTCGGCGGGGCGCGCGGCCATGCGCTCGTGGAAGCGCTGCTGGCTCTGCTCGCTCACGGCGTGCTGGTGCTGCATCCACGCCTGGTGCTCGCGCTGCGCCTGCTGGCGCTCCGCGTAGAGCGCCATCACCTGGCCCTGATGCTGCGAGTTGAGCTGCTGCTGGAGCGACTGCGCGAGCTGCACCCAGGCGGGGTCGAGCTGCACCGTGGCGGTCACCTGCCAGAAGAGCTCGCGCGCGGCGTCGAGGCCGCCCAGGGGAGCGCGGTACGAGGCGATGCGCTCGAAGCCCCAGTTGATCTGCGTCGCGCCGCCGAGCGGACCGCTGGTGGGGCAGGTGCGCAACACCTTCACGGCGACGAACTCCTCCTCCATGGGGACGCCGCGGTCGTACCAGGAGACGCGCGCGGTGACGCCCTCGGGGTACGCGTCCCAGACCTGCATCCCGAAGCGCTCCATCAGCTCCGGGCTCGACCGGATACCGAGCAGGGTAAAGCCCGGGTGGCGCCCGCGGACCTGCGGCAGGAGCCACTGCGCCATGAGGTCGCCCGCGGGCATCGGGGGCAGGGCGATCTGGCCGAGGCGGGCCTCGTTGGGGCGCATCAGGCCGTAGTCGGGATCGACCCAGCAGAGCGAGGCGACGGGCAGGAACTCGATGGCCCGACCGCTCTCGGGGTCATGCAGCAGGGCGTGGACGGAGACCGGGTGGGAGGTGTGGGCGAGGTTCCAGGTGACCTGGCTCCAGGCCTGCCACCCCGCGGGAGGACGGAGCGAGAAGACGGCCATGCCCTGATGGAGGGAATCGCGAACCACATAGCGCTCGGGCGACAGGATGGTCATCGGCGTCTCAGCCTCCGTCGGTCTCTGCTGCGGACCCACTGAATCCTATAGCGCGCGTTGACAGGGGCGGTGAACTCGGGCACCCGTCCCGCCCCGAAGAGACCACCGTCATGAAGCCACGCCAGCCCTGCTGCCTCGACCCCGCCAACCGATGTGGAACCCGCTGGGAGGTGCTCACCAAATGGGTCACCCGGAATACCGGCAAGGGTATTCGCATCGTGGCCCTCAAGGGCGACGAGCAGGGCAAGACGCCCTTCTTCGCGCAGCCCGTGGGCTACGACGGCCGGGCCTTCTTCGTGGCGGGCGACCGCGGGTGCGACACGGAGAAGCTGCTCCACGAGGCGTGTCACTTCCTCGTGTCCCCGCCGGAGCGGCGCAACATGGTGAACTACGGCCTGGGCCCAGGTCCCTTCCGCCCGGTGGACGACTTCGTCAGCGACAACGAGGAGGTCGCCGTGGGCTTCCTCCAGGCGAAGCTCGCGCCGGTGTTCGGTCTCCCGGAGCACAAGCTGGCGAAGCTCGATTACAACGTGGCCAACAAGCGGCACCTCGACTGGGACGCCGCCGAGGCGCGCGCCGAGGAGGTCTACGCGAGGGTGGTCGGGACGCTCCCGCCCAGGGCGTAGCCCCGCCGGGCGTCGTATGCTCGGCGCCCCCCACGATGCCCAGAGAGACCAACGTCACCCGCTGCGGCAACTGCGGCGCGGCGCTCGAACGACGCCCCGGCCAGAGCTCGCTCGAGTGCGCCTACTGCCGTCAGACCACCTGGCTCGCGCCCACGACGGCGGCGGCCCCGGTCGCCCCGGTGGCTCCGTCGTCCGACGGAAGCGCCTCGCTCCACCAGCGGCTGCTGCAGGGCCCCGGAGGGGCGGCGCATGGAGCGGGCGTGCGCTACTCGCCCGCGCAGATGGCGAGCCGCGATGCGTGGTCCGTCGAGCGGGGGCTCTGGCCCTCCGGGGCGCACGCGTCGAGCACCTTCGGCGGGTCGTGGTCGCCGTCGGCGCTGCTCGGTCCGCCGAGGGTGTACCCCCGCTGCGGCGACATCGGCGGAGCGTGGGCCCCGGGGCCCTCTCGCAGCGCCGTGGAGTGGGTCGAGGTGGAGTTCGCCCACGAGCTCCCCGTGACGGCGGTGCGGGTCTTCGAGACCAACCGGCCGGGGTCGACCTTCGCGGTGGTCGATGTCACCCACGGCGAGCAGCTCCTCTACGAGGGGATGCCTCGGACCGAGAGCGGGGCGAGGGTGCTCGAGGTGGCGGTCGATCCGCCTCGGCCCATTCGTCGGCTGCGCGTGTACGTGGTCAACCCGGGCTGGGCGGAGATCGACACCGTGGGGCTCCTCGCGGCGGCGCCCCTGCCCGAGGCGCTGCGGGTGCGCCGTCCTCCGCCGGTGCGCAACGGCTGCCTCTCCGTGGCCGCGGGGCTCTCGGTCGTGGCCTTCGCGCTCGCGGTGATCGGGGCGGCGGTGTGGCAGGGCTCGGCCCGAGGTCCTTCGTCGGGCAGGGCCGGTTCCAGTAGCAGGCTCGCTCCCAGGCCAAGGCCCGCGGTGACGGTCGGACAGGCGTCGATCGTGCGCTCGCCCGTCGACGTGGACGAGCTCACGGCGAGGGGCGTGCGGTGGGCCAGCGAGGTGATCGGGTTCTCCTCGGAGTACTCGTCGACCGCCAACGCCGCCGCGGGGGTGCGCTTCGCGCCGGACGTGTACCCGCGAAACGGAGACATGGCCGCGGCGTGGGCGTCGAGCGCGACCGACGCGGGCGAGGAGTGGATCGAGGTGCGCTTCGCCTCGCCGGTGGCGGCGGTGTCGGTGCTGTGGCTCGAGACCTTCAACGCGGGCGCGGTGACCCGGGTCGACGACGTGACCGACCCGGCCGCCCCGGCGGTGCTCTGGGAGGGCGCGCCGACGAGGGTGGCGGGCTCCGTGGTGGCCGAGGTGCTGCTGCCCGCGCGGAGGACCATCGGCGCGGTGCGCCTGGTGCTCGACTCCCGCGCCGTCCCCGGCTGGAACGAGATCGACGCCATCGGGCTGGTGGCCGCTCCGTAGCGTAGGGGGAAGGGGCTTCAGGGCCAATCAGGGGTGGGCGGCGGTGTCCTTCGGGCTCTCGCCCGGGGCGTCGGTCACCGGGGCGCTGGTCTCCGCGGGCTCCTCGATGTCGCGGTGGACGCTCGGCATCTCGTGCTCGCCGTGGATGGGGTTGCGGGCCAGCTCGATGAAGCGGGCCATCGCCTGCACCGACATGGAGAAGTCCCCGGAGCGGAAGCGCGATCGGCCGATGAGGTAGTAGACCTCGGGGTGACGGTCGGCCCAGGCGAGCTCCTCGGTGACCAGCGACTCCAGGGCCTCCGCGGCGTCCTGGAAGCGGCTGTCGCGATCTTGAAGCAGGGCGGCGCGGTAGAGGAGGTAGCCGTAGAGCAGGCGCATCCCGGGGCCCGAGTGGTCGCGCACGCTGACGGGCAGGGCGGCCAGCGACTCCAGCGCGGCGTCGTACTGGCCGTTGTCCACCGCGCGACGGGCGCGGGTGAAGGTCTCATCCAACAACCGGGCGCCCTCCTGCGACATGTCCGCGCCAGGGACCGGCGGCTCAAGCCGGATGGTGGGCTCTCTCGGCGTGGTGATGGCGTCCCAGATGCCTGCGGCGCGGCCCAGCTCGGGGAGTTCCATGGAGCCTCCCGGGGAGCGGGAGGCGGCGACGGCGTCGTTGAGGACGGTTCCTGCGCGGCTCGGCCGGCCGGCGGCCAGCAGCGAGACGGCCAGGTTGGCCAGGCTGCGGGCGCGGGTGGTGGCGTCGGCGTTGGGGTTGAGCTCCCGCTCGACGCGGCCGTAGGTCCAGTCCTCGGCGTACATGGTCTCGACGTACCCGGAGAAGGCGTCGAAGCCGATGAGGTCGCGCGGCGCGGCGAACTCGATGAGCGCGTTGTCGTCGGTGTTGAGCGGCGCGGGCCGTCGGCGGCAGGTCGGGAGGGCGCACTCTCCCAGGCCGTTGGCGCGCAGGTCGGGGCGCCATGCGCCGCGCTCCAGGCGCTCGTCGAGGTGGGCGAAGCGCAGCACCTCCTCGCGGCTGGCGAAGAGCATCCGGGCCAGCAGGTCGGAGGCGGAGGTCGCGTGCGAGGGCTCGATGGCCGCGCGGATGGTGCGGTCTTCGAGCAGGTGGTCGATGTGCACCGGGTCGATGGGGATCGGCCGGAAGGATCCCACCATGATGGTGTCGGAGCTGTACGCGTCGGCGGCGAAGACCCTCACGTAGGGGAAGGCCGTGGCGAAGGTGCGGTAGATGGTCTTGATGTTGTTGGGCGACATCTCATAGAGCTGCACCCACTGCACGAAGAGGCCATCGGGCGTCATCGACTGCTGCGCCGCGCGGAAGTGGTCGAGGGTGAAGAGGTTGGAGACCCCGGTGATCCAGGGGTTGGAGGGCTCGGAGATCACCACGTGGTAGCGGCGGTCGGTGCCCGCGAGGTAGTTGCGGCCGTCGTTGTTGATGAGGTTCAGCCGGGGCATCCGCACGAAGGGAAACTCGCGCTCGCGGGTGAAGGTGAGGTGGTTGACGTCGGCGAAGTAGCGGGCGGCGTCGGGGATCCAGCGCTCGAGCTCCACGTCGTCGACGCGGCGCACGGGAAACTGGAGCGCCGTGCCGATGGTGACGCCGGAGCCGAAGCCCACGATGGCGACGTCGAGGTTCTCCGGGCCGCGGGGGTGGAGCAGCAGGGGGTAGCCGGCGACCAGCACCTGCGTGGGCATGTCGTCGCCGTTGGAGGCGTCGACCTTGCCGTTGTTCTTGAGGGCGAAGTGCACCCGGTCGGCGCCCATGGACCAGCGCTCGACGGTCACCGTGGTGGTGACGCCGTCGCGGTAGTAGATCGGGTTGTCGCCGCCGAGGTGCTGCGCCCGGTCGCCGGCGCCGGACTCGATGCAGCGCCCGTCGCGCCGCTGGATCATCCCGTCGGCGAGCGAGAGGCGAAACACGCCGGTGGTCATCTCGGACTGGTCCCACGGGCGGGGGAAGATGCGGACGGTGCCGCGGGAGCGGGCGAGGCGGCCCTCGCGGCCGAGGGTGGCGCCCACGGTGGTGACCGCCAGCAGCACCGCGCAGAGGGGCACCAGCAGGAACTTCACCGGCTCCTCTCCGGGGGAGGCGAGCAGCAGCGCGAGGGCGAGCGCGAGGTTGACCGCGACGGCGATGTACATGGCCGTCTCCATCCCCACCCAGGGCATGATGACGAAGCCGGTGAGCAGCGACCCGAGGATCGAGCCCACGGTGTTCACCGTGTAGACCGAGCTGGTGTCCTTGCCGATCTTGTCGCGGTGCGTGGCGAAGGCGCGCACGCCCAGCGGGAAGGCTGCCCCCATGCCCACGGCCGCGGGGAGCGCGCAGAGCAGGGCGACCACGAAGGAGAGCCACTGGATGGCGCCGACGTGCTCGGAGAAGCGGATGGTCTCGTGGGCGTCGCAGTTGGTGGTCGTCGAGAGCGCCAGATACACGAACATCCGCGGGATGCGGTCCTGGAAGAAGTAGGTGACGATGGCGCCGGAGGCGATGAGGAGCTGGGTCATCGCGAGCGCCAGCGTGGGGCGCCTCCAGGCGGCGGAGATGGCCGTCCCGAGGAGCACCACCAGGGTGGCGATGACCCAGATGAGCCTCGACACGCTGGTCTGGTAGACGACGAACTGGAGCAGCGCGACGGCCTCGATGGAGCCCGCGATGGCGAGCGTGGCCATGGGGGTGGGGCGCGTGCGGAGGATGGCGGAAGCGAGGGCCGACCCTCCGCCGATGCCGATGAGGAAGCCCATCAGGATGATGGTGAAGGAGTAGATCGACGAGCCGATCACCATGTCGAGGGCGCGCGACAGGATGACCTCGTAGGCGAGCGCGGCGAAGCCTGATCCGCCCGCGGCGAGGAGCACCACGTAGCGGGTGGCCCGGGTGGGGGTCTCCTCGATGAGGTCGTCCTCGTCGGGCACGGCGCCGGCCTCGGCGGAGTCCGGGAGCGAGTCGCCGGCGGGCTCGTCGGGGAGGGCCTCGCGCTGCGGCAGCAGGTCGCGCCAGGTCGTGGGCCAGGCGCCCCCGAGGAGCTGCTTGCGGAAGAGCACGATGAGGCCGGCGAGGGCGAGGTTGGTGCAGGCCGCGACGGCGTTGGTGAAGGAGAGCCCGACGCCGGGGAGGAGGAAGAAGCCGGCGAGGAAGGTTCCGGCCACGGCGCCGAAGGTGTTGACGGCGTAGAGGGCGCCCACGCGCTGGCCGACGCCGCCGCCCTGGCGCACGAAGTGGCGGGCGAGCAGCGGGAGGGTGGCTCCCATCAGGGTGGTCGGGGGCAGGAGCACCAGCGCGACGACGACGAAGCGCAGCAGGGTGAAGACGTCGAAGCGGTTGCCGCCGTGGTTGGTGACCCAGTGCGAGAAGGGCGGATAGACGCTGCGGATGACGAGGGGGATGACCAGCGCCAGGACGCCGACGCCGGCCTCCATCGCGGCGTAGGTGAGGATGGGGAACTTCAGCCGGTCGGTGAAGCGCCCGAAGATGAACGAGCCGAGCGCGAGCCCCCCCATGAAGGCGCTGAGCACCGTGCTGATCGCCGGCGTGGAGGCGCCGAAGACGAGGGTGAGCATGCGGGTCCAGATGACCTCGAAGACGAGGCCAGAGGCGCCGGAGAGGAAGAAGCAGAGGAAGGGCACCACGAGGGCGCCGAGCCCGAAAGGCCGGGCGGAAGAGGAGGCTGCAGGGGGGGTCGACACGGCGCGGTGGGACTAACGCGAATGGGCGGGGAGCGCCATATCCCGGGGGCGCCGCGCGCATTGTATCGACGTGGTTGATAATACCGTTCAGTACATATCGATTCCGTGTAGTCGACGACGGCGCTACACCGGCTTGCATGAACTCGACGCGCGCGCTCTCCCTCCTGGCGCTGACGCTCCTCGCCGCGGGCTGCGGCGCCGTCGTGACGCCCGCTCCGGCGCCCTCCGACCAGGACGCGGGAGCCGTCTCCGCGGACGTCCCGTCGACGCCGGTGTCCACGGCGAGCTGCGAGGAGGTGCGCGCGGCCTGCGGTCCTGCGCCGCAGCAGTTCGTGCGCGGCCACGCCCGGGGGCTGACGGGGCTCGACGGCGCCCGGGCGCGCTTCGCGATGCGCTACGTGCTCCGGGAGGGCGACGGGCTCAACGTCGCGCACGGCGTCGTCGTGGCGGGCGCCGAGGTGCGGGGCGGCGCCTTCGAGGCCTGCGTGTGCATGCCGCGGGGAGGCTCGGGCTACCCCCAGATGGCCGCGGTGGTCTTCGCCCCGGGGACGAGCGGCGAGACGGGCCGCGAGGTCGCGCGGGCGATGTTCAGCCAGCGCTACGCCACGCTTGGCGACGAGGACGTGAGCTTCGCGCTCAACGAGGTGCCGTCGGCGCCGGAGACCGAGGCGGCGCTCGCGGCGCTGGTCGACCGCGCGCACTCGCTCCGCGTGAGGGGCCTCGACGGCATGGCGGAGGGCGGTCGGGCCTACGCGGCCCTGGTCGCCGACGAGCGCCCGGTGGCCGCGCAGGTGATCGGCGGCGTCGTCGAGGGCGGCGCTCTCTCGCTCGACTGGATCATGCCGGGCCGTCAGTGGTCCACCGAGCGCCTCGCGCTGCTCATCGACCGCAACGGCAACCGCCGCTGCGACGACGGCGACCTCGGCGCGACGGTGCGCCTCGACGGCTGGCGTGAGCTCGACGGCGTGGGGCCGTGGGTGCAGGGCGCCGCGCTCCAGGACGTCTGCCGGGCGCTGAGCCTGGAGTCCGGCCGGGAGCGCTGAGCGCCTCGGTCGTTGACACCGGGCGCGCCTCGCGCAACCTCCGCGGCCATGCACCTGCACCGCTGGCTCCTCCCGTGCGTCCTGCTCGTCTCTGCGTGCGCCGACGAGGCCGCCAACGCGTTCACCCCCGAGCCCGACGCGGGCGTCGATGTGCCCGAGAGCCCCGCCGACGCGGGCTTCGACGCGGCGGTCGATCGCCCGGTGGCCGACGCTCTCCCCGCGGTCGATCAGCCGTCCGTCGACGCGCGCGACGCGACCGCCTCCGTCGACGCTCCGCTCTTCGCCGACAGCGGCGCGCGCACCCCCGTCTGCAGCGCCTGCACCGGGGCCGACGACTGCGGCTCCGACGGCGTCTGCGTGCAGGTGTCGAGCGGCGCCCGCGCCTGCCTGCCGCGGTGCAACCCCGACGTGCCGGTGTGCCCGGGGAGGCTGCGGTGCGTGCGCGACGTGACCCTCGCCGACGTGGCGGTGTGCGCCCCCCTCGGCGGCACCTGCTGCCTCGACGGCGACAACGACGGCTACGGCCAGGGCGTCGGGTGCATGGGCCCCGACTGCGACGACGCCGACCCCGCCCGCACCGGCGCCGCGATGGAGCTGTGCAACAACGTCGACGACGACTGCGACGGGGTGGTCGACGAGGAGCTCAGCCGCGCCTGCTCGACGGCGTGCGGGGCGGGCACCGAGCGCTGCGCCCGCGGGGCGTGGAGCGGGTGCACCGCGCGCCTGCCCACCACCGAGGTGTGCAGCAACATGATGGACGACGACTGCGACGGGATGACCGACGAGGGCTGCACCACCGCGAGCTGCGACACCCCCGGCCCGGTGCGCTGGAACATCCCCATCGGCACCGTCGGCGGCCCCTCGTGCATCACCCGCGGCGGCGGCTTCTGCGAGGGCACCGCGTACTGCTCCGGGCCGAGCTGCTACACGACCCCGCCGGGCGGCTGCGGCGACTCCCACTGCGGCACGCTGCGCTGCAACGACGGGACGTACATGCGCGAGCACTACTGCAGCGTGCGGGCGAGCTGCGACGGCAGCGGCGTCACCGCCACCGGCTTCACCTGGTAGGGCTCAGCGCGCGGTGAGGCGGCGGTGCGCGATCATCCGGCCATCCTTGCGAAACTCGACGGAGTAGGCGCCGGGTGAGGGCGGCGTGAGCACCGGGCGGCTCGACGCGTCGGTGACCTCCGCCTGATCGACCTCGACGCGGGCGTCCATGCTCAGCAGCACGACGGAGTACGAGCCCGGCGGGGCCTCGTCGAGGTACTGGAAGCGCACCTCGACCGGCTGGCCCGCCGAGGGCTCGTCCGTCGAGAGCTGAAAGCTCACGCTGGAGTGGTAGCGACGGAGCTCGCTGCACGCGGCGGGGATCGCGAGCAGCAGGGAGAGCAGGGTGCGGCGCGGCATCGGGCGCGGAGGCTACCGCAGCCCCCAGGTCCCCATCTCTCCTACACCACGCGACACGGCGGGCGCTCGGCGGTGCTACGGGTGAAATACGCGGGAAAATCTTCCCGCGCTCCCTACTGAGATCCGCCCGGCGTCCGTTCATGGAGGGGTGAAGTGCGGAGGCGCTCTCGTCGCCCCGCCGGAGGACACGTCCCATGCTCGGAGATCGCCCTGGAGAAGCTCACGCCCACGTCGCGAAGGTCACGGTCACCCTGGCGACGATTCGCGGCGAGCTGTCGACCGGACAGATGCAGGCCTTCGCCCCGAACGCCATCGACCATCGCCTCGAGTCGGGTGAGCGCGGCGCCGCCCGGATGTTCGCCGCGGAGGGCGTCGCGTGGGTGGGCTTCCACCGGGAGCATGGAGCCCCCGAGAGCCCGATCGTCCAGCGAGCCACGCAGTTGATGCGGGTGCACGCCAACGGGGGGAGGAGCTTCGAGGTGAGGGTCGACCCCGCGGCGCTCACCCACCCGCTGGGCTTCTTCGGCGCCGGCGCGGAGGAGGGGCCCTTCGGGGAGATCTGGTTCTACCACCACGGCGTCAACGCGAGGGAGCTGGTCGAGCCCATCGGGGCGATCATGATGCGCAAGGGCGTGCTGACGCCGGAGCCCCTGGCGCGCGGCCTCGAGGCGCAGGCGATGGACCGCGCGCTGCCGCTCGGGCAGATCCTCGTCGAGCAGCGGGGGCTCTCGCAGGACGCCATCGCGCAGGCGGTGGAGCTGCAGAAGCGCAGCCGGATGCGCATCGGCGAGGTGCTGGTGGAGGCCGGGCTCGCGACGGAGGAGGACATCCAGGTCGCGCTGGCGGAGCAGAAGCGCCGACAGGGGCGCAAGCTCGGCGAGGTGCTTGTGGCGCTCGGGACCATCACCGAGGCCGACCTCGCGCTGGCGCTGGCGGAGAAGTTCACGGTGCCCTTCGTCGACCTCGACCAGATGACCATCGATCCGGCGGCGGTGAAGTCCGTGCCGCGGGAGCTGCTCGAGAAGCACCTGATGCTGCCGCTCGCGCTGACCGACCGCACCGTCACGCTGGCGCTCGCCGACCCGCTCAACACCGACGGCATCGACTGCGTGCGGCTGCACCTGAAGCGCCGCGTGCTGGAGGTGCTCTCGACCCCGACGCAGCTCAAGCGCTTCGTCGCGGCGGCGCTGGGAAACGTCGACAAGGGCGACGGGGAGTTCAAGAAGATCCTGGCGCAGCTCGCGAGCGAGTCGCGGGCGAGCAGCGTCGAGGGGGCGAGCGAGGGCGACGAGGCGGCCGAGGACAGCGCGGTCATCAAGCTGGTGAACCAGGTGATCGGGGACGCCTGCCGGCGCGGGGCGTCGGACATCCACATCGAGCCCTACGGCGACGAGCGCGGGGTGATGGTGCGCTTCCGCATCGACGGCGACTGCACCGTGTTCCAGGAGCTTCCGGCGTCGGTGCGCGGCTCGCTGGTGGGGCGCATCAAGGTGATGGCCAGCCTGGACATCTCCGAGCGGCGCAAGCCGCAGGACGGGAAGATCCGCTTCCACTTCCACGACAAGCTGGTCGAGCTGCGGGTGGCGACGATCCCCACGGTCAACGGCAACGAGGACGTGGTGATGCGCGTGCTCGCGTCGTCCAAGCCGCTGCCCGTCGCCCGGCTGGGCTTCAGCGAGCGCAACCTCGCGGCCGTGAAGGAGGCGGTGGTGCAGCCTCACGGGCTGATCCTGTGCGTGGGCCCGACGGGCTCGGGGAAGACCACCACGCTGCACTCGCTCCTGGGGTCGATCAACACGCCCGACGTGAAGATCTGGACCGCCGAAGACCCGGTGGAGATCACCCAGCAGGGCCTGCGTCAGGTGCAGGTGCACCCGCGCATCGGGCTCACCTTCGCCGCGGCGCTGCGGTCGTTTCTGCGCGCCGACCCGGACGTCATCATGGTCGGGGAGATGCGCGACGAGGAGACCGCCAGCATCGCCGTCGAGGCCTCGCTCACGGGTCACCTCGTGTTCTCGACGCTGCACACCAACAGCGCGCCGGAGACCGTCACCCGGCTCATCGACATGGGCGTCGACCCCTTCTCCTTCGGCGACGCGCTCGTCGGGGTGCTCGCCCAGCGGCTCGTCCGCGGGATGTGCCCGAAGTGCCTGGAGCACTACCACCCGGAGGCCCGGGAGGTGGACGACCTCGAGCGCTGGTACGGCGGTCCGCACCCGAAGATCCAGGCGCTTCGAGACGACCCGGGCGCCACGCTGGTGCGAGCGCGCGGCTGCAACGCCTGCGGGCAGACGGGCTACAAGGGTCGCATCGGGCTGCACGAGTTCCTGGTGGTGGACGACGCGCTGCGCCGCGCGATCCAGCGCAAGGCGAACATCACCGAGCTGCGCTCGCTCGCGGCGGCGGGGGGCATGACCACGCTGCTGCAGGACGGCATCGAGAAGGCCCTCGACGGCCAGACCGACCTTCGCCAGGTGGTCGCGGTGTGCGGCAAGGGCTGACCCGACAACCCTCGTCGCGGCGTTGTGATATCGCCGAGGCACCGATCCCGATGCCGATGGCCACACTGCTCCTCGTGGGATTCCTCCAGCCCTCGGCGGCTGAGGACAACCGACTCAACGGGATGCTCCGCGCGTTCAGCCGGGCGTTTCAGGAGAGCCGCTCGGGCACCGTCTCGCCCCTGGTGGTGCTGGCGGCGCTCGTCGCCGTCGGGCTGGTCGCGACCCTCGCCTGGCGCGTCTTCGACCGCTGGCAGTCCGCGCGCGCCGACGCCGAGGCCCTCGCGCAGCTCGCTCGCGAGCGGGGCCTCGACGAGGCCGACCTCGCGCTCCTCCGCACGATCGCGGCGCGCGGCGACACCACGGCCCTGGCGGCGGCGAGGCACCTCGACGTGTTCGAGCGCGCGGTCGCCGCCGAGCTCGACGGCCGGGCGACGATCCCCTCCGCGGACGAGGGAGACGTCTTCGCCGCCACGCACCGCCTGCGCCTGCGGCTCGGCTTCGCGACGCTGCGCCCGCACGACGCGATCCTCAGCACCCGCGAGCTCGAGCCCGGGATGCCGGTCGAGCTGGCCGGCGCGCGCACCGTCATCGAGGAGGTCTCCGAGGCGTCCTTCTCGCTGTCCCTGCCGCAGCTCCCGGAGGCCGCGCCGGGGGCGAGGCTCGCGCTGAGCATCGTCCACCTCGACGAGGCGAAGTACTTCGTCACCTGCGAGCTGTTGTCGGTGGTGCCGACCCCGGAGGGCTGCCGGGTCGCGTTCGGCCACGACGAGCACCCCGCGCGCACCCAGCGGCGGCGGCACGCGCGGGTGCGCCCCGGCGGCGCGGCCACGGTGCAGTGCGGCGGCGACCTGGGCGCGCTCGGCAGGCCCGGCACCACCGTCGAGGGCACGCTCCTCGACGTGGGGGTCGGTGGCGCGGCGGTGGAGACCCTGTCGTGGGTGGAGGCGCGCACGCACGCGTGGGCGACCTTCTCCGTCGGGGGCGTGGCCTTCCAGGATGTCGAGGCGAGGGTGCTCGGCTGCGAGGGGTCGCCCGAGGGGCCGTACCGGCTGCGACTGGAGTTCGTGCGGCTGTCGGCGGACAACCTGCACCGCCTCGGCGGGGCGATCTCCGTCGCTAGCGGCAGGTGAAGGTCGGACCGCGCCCGCTGGGCACGTCGTCGGTGTTGCCGCGCGCCGTGCAGGGCTCGTCCTCGCTCCACATGCGCCAGTCGGCGCCGCGGCCCATCGTCGCGGCGTGCTCGCGCCACCGGCGGTAGCCGTCGCTGGTCGTCGAGGCGCCCTCCGCGCGGAACACCGTCGGCGCCGCGCACATCCCCGCGGCCGCGTTGCTACGCTGCTCGGTCGCCGCGTAGTCGAGGATCACCTCGGCCATCGCCGCGGTGCTGCTGTTCCAGCAGCAGGTGCGGGAGCGGTCGTAGGTGAGCTCGCTGAAGACCCAGTCCTCCAGCAGGCGGTGGGTGCCGTCGGTCTGCGCCCGAGAGCGCCCGGCCTCCTCCTCGATGCGATAGAGGTCCTCGAAGGCGTCTTCGCGGCGGGCCCGCGCCGAGCAGCTCGCGGGGTACATCCGCAGGTGCTGCCGGGCCGAGCGGATCTGTCCGAGCGCCGCGTTGCGCCGGTCTTCCAGGCTGGGCACCACCAGGAGCTCTCCGAAGCGCGTGGGCCTCGCCGAGATGGTCGCGTGGTCGGCCTCGTCGATGGCCTCGTCGCGGTCGCGGGTGGACACCTCGTTCATCCACTGGCCGTCGCGCAGGGCCGCGGTGCGCCACCGTCGGAGCCCGCCGCCCAGCGCCGCGTAGGCCACGCCCTCGGAGGTCTGCCCCTCGCCGCCCGTGTACGCGAGGGTGAAGTACCGCCGGGCGCTCGCGGGCTCGTCCCACACCGGCTGCCGACGCGGCATCGAGCCGGAGATCACGTCCACCGCGAAGCGGCCGGTCATGGGCTCGCTCACCCGCACCACGGGGATGGTGTGCCCGATGCCCGTGCGCTGCCAGCGCTCCAGCAGCACGTCGCCGGGCGCGACCGCCTCGGCCCGCACATGGAACATGTTGGCCCCGTCGGCGAGGTTGGCGCTCCCGAAGTACAGCAGCACCAGGCGCATGAAGTACCCGACGCGCTTGTTGAGGAACATCTCGTCGAAGTAGGCGCCCGCCCCCGGCGCTCGGCCGCCCGTCGAGGGGAGCCACGACACCGTGTCGTCGTCGCCGAGGTGGTAGTTCCGGAGCGTGGCGTCCTTCGGCCACGCGGCGCCGGCGCGCCAGGTGGTCTCGTGGTCGCGGTACTGGCTGCGGAAGAGCGGGAAGCGGGCGACGCGCTGGCCCGTGCGGTTCACGAAGCCGAAGTGGCCGGCGTAGAGCACCTGGCGCCCCTGGGAGTCCCAGCCCTGGAGGAAGAACGGGAGGTGATAGAAGCTCGCGAAGGAGACGCGGAGGAAGACCGCCACCTCGGCGCACTCCAGCGTCGGAGCGCCGATCACCCGGTCGCCGTAGGGCGTCGGCACCTGGATCGTGTGGCCGTAGCCCCCCTCGCGCGCCACGCGGCGGAAGGAGTTGAGCCAGCGCTCGTACTTCTGCTCCCAGTCGAGCCCGGAGCCCGCGGGCCACGCGACGCCCGCGGCGCGCGCGGCGACGGTGTCCGTGTCGCTCCAGCGGTTGGTGACCGACCACACCTCCGTCGAGGCCCCCGCGGCGACGCGCGGACCGCCCTGCTGGATGCGCACCTCGTCGGGCAGCACCGTGAGCGTCCCGTCGAGGCCCGTCTCCGCGGCCGCCTCGTCGAAGGCCGACGGCGGATCCGCCGCGCACCCCAGCGCCGACAGCACGACCGCCGCGGTCCAGACCCTGTAGCCAACGCTCGTTCGTGCCATCGTGGGAGCGGTATACCGCCGCGCGCTCCCCGTAAGAAGTACCCCCCCCGCGCGTACGCTACGGCGCCCCGCTTCGCCTCTCCACGAAGCCCTCCAGCGCCGTGAGCTGCTCGCCCTTCACGCTCACCGAGGGCCTCGCCGCGGACACCATCGCCAGCGCCTCCGCGGCGTCCTTCGCCCGCCCGAGGGCGATGAGCACCGCCGCCGCCAGCGTCGCGCTTCGCCCCCGCCCGAAGGCGCAGTGCACGTACACCGACGCGCCCGAGGCGACCTTCGCGGCCGTCCAGCGCACGGCCTCGTCGAAGACCGCCGCCGGGGGGGCGCCACGGTCCAGGGTCGGGACCCCGTAGCGCTCGAAGGGAGCCCTCGCGAAGGGCGCCGCCGTGGGCAGCTCGCTGGTCAGGTCGATCACCACGGTGACCCCGCGCGAGCGCAGCGCCTCGACCTCCCACGGAAACAGCCGAGGGCCCAGGAAGAGCCCCGGGGTCACCTGGTCGACCACCGTGGCGCGGCGCCACCAGCGGGCGCCCGCGAAGACCACGTAGCTGACCACCCGGAAGGGCCAGAACAAGGGCTGCAGCCACGGCTGGCGCTGGCCCTTGAGGAGCGGCCCGGGGTCGCCCCCGCGGGCGGCGTCGAGGTAGAGCGCGCACACCGCGAGCAGCGAGAGCGCCGCCCACAACGCGACGGCGCCCACGAGGGTCAGCGCGAAGATACCTTGGAGGGTAAAGGAGAGCGCGAGCAGGAAGGCCGCGACGTCGACGAGGAGGAGCAGCGCCACCCACCGCAGGAGGCTAGAGGACCAGGGCCTCGCCGCGGTGGGGCGCATCGGGGGGGGGGAGAGCGGATCAGGCCTTGGCGCTGGCGGCCGCCATCTCGGCGACCTCGGTCGCGAAGTCCTTGGCGGCGGCCTTCTCGATGCCTTCGCCGACCTCGAAGCGAACGAAGCGGACGATCTTCGTCCCGGCCACTTCCTTCGCGACGTTCGCCATCACCTTGCTGATCGGGGTGTTGTTCTCCTTCACGGAGTTCTGGTCGAGCAGCACGATCTCGGTGAGCCACTTGGCGACCTTGCCGTCGAGGATCTTCTCCTTCGCGGCGGGCGCGCGGCCCTTGGCCTTCTCGGCGGCCTTCTTGAAGCCCTCGAGGGTGGCGCGGTCCTTCTCGGACTTCTCCAGGTGGGCCTTCACCTCGGCGTCCATGTCGCCGAGCGCGCGGCCCTCCTCGGCGGCCACCTCGGTGATGATCGTCTGGATGCGCGCGAGGAAGTCCACCGGCGCGGCGACGGCCTCGGCGTCCTCCTTGTCCATCAGCGCGGAGAAGATCTCGCGCTGCTTGGCGATGTCGGCCGCCGGCACGTCCGCGCGGTCGAGGTACTTCGGGTTCATCGACGCCACCTGCAGGCAGATGTCGTCGGCGAACTCGATGACCTTGGCGTTCTTCGGGTCGGAGCTGGCGATCTCCGCGAGCACCGCGATGCGGTCGTTGGAGTGCACGTAGGTGTGCAGGTGCGAGCCCGCGCCGCCCTCGATGACCGCCACGCGGCGGACGTCGTGCTTCTCGCCCGAGCGAACCGTGAGGCCCTCGATGCGGTCCTTGAAGGTCATGCCCGAGAACGCGATGGCCTCGAGCGCCGCCTTGTCGGCGGGCTTGTGCTCGAGGGCGGCGTGCGACAGGTCGCGCAGCGCGGCCTTGAACTCCTCGCCGCGGGCCACGAAGTCGGTCTGGCAGTTGAGCTCGACGACCACGCCCACGTGGCCGTTGACGCGCGCCGTGACGGAGCCCTCCGCGGCGACCTTGCCCGCGGCCTTGTCGCCCTTCGCCTTGCCCATCTTCTGGAGGATCTCCACGGCCTTCGCCATGTCCCCCTCGGCCTGCACGAGCGCGTTCTTGCAGTCCGACATGCCGGACTGGGTGCGCTCACGGAGTTCCTTGACCATCGCTGCGGTGATTGCGGCCATCGATTCGCCTCTTTGAGTCTTTGCTGGGATTTCTGGGCCCGCGCACCTCAACCCGTCTCTAGGGGCCTCGGGTGAGCGGAACGAATACAGGTTGGTGTAAAATCAGGTGGCGGAGACGGCCACCCGGGCACGACGCGCGCCCCGGGCGGCCTTGCGGTCACCGCGAGAAGGCGCGAATCAGGTGCCCGAGGGCTCGCTGCCGCCGTGCGAGGACGTCCCGCGGGGGCCGACCTTCTCCACGATCGGGCCGGGGGCCGCGGCCGGAGCCGGGGCCGCAGACTGACCGCCGTGGGCGGTGGGCCAGCCGGGGCCGGAGCCGCCGGGGCCGCGCGGGGGGGCGTTGCCGCCGGGGCCACGACCGCCGCCGCCGGGGCCGCGACCGCCGCCGCCGGGGCCACGACCGCCGCCGCCGCCGCCGCCGCCCGGACCGCGCTCACGGCCGCGCTCGCGGTCGCGCTCGCGGGGAGACATGTCCTGGTCGCGGCCGCCGCGGTGCTCGCCGCCCGGCACGTCGCGGCGCTTCTGGACGCCCTCGATGCAGGCGTCGGCGATGCGGGCGGTGACGAGCTTGATCGCGCGGATCGCGTCGTCGTTGCCCGGGATCGGGAAGTTGATCTGGTCGGGGTCGCAGTTGGTGTCCGTGATGGCCACCAGCGGGATGCCGAGCTTCTTGGCCTCCTTCACCGCGATGTCTTCCAGCGCCGGGTCGATCAGGAACACGGCGCCGGGGAGGCCGTTCATGTTCTTGATGCCGCCGATGTACTCCTCGAGGCGGATGCGCTCCTTCTCGAGCATGAGCGTCTCCTTCTTGGGGAGGTTCTCGTAGGTGCCGTCCTCCTTCATCTTCTCGATGTCGCGCAGGCGGGCGATGCCCGTGCGGATCGTGCGGAAGTTGGTGAGGGTGCCGCCGAGCCAGCGGTTGGTCACGAAGTGCATCCCGGCGCGGGCGGCCTCCTCCTGGACGATCTCCTGCGCCTGGCGCTTGGTGCCGACGAAGAGCACGTGGCCGCCCTTGCCGACGACGTCGCTGATGAAGTTGTAGGCGCGCGTGAAGAGCCGCGCCGTCTGGTCGAGGTCGATGATGTGGATGCCGTTGCGGGCGCCGTAGATGTACTGGCGCATCTTCGGGTTCCAGCGCTTGGTCTGGTGGCCGAAGTGCACGCCGGCTTCGAGCAGCGCGCGGACCGGGAGGGGGGCTTCGCCCGGGGCGGGCATCGTGACTTCCATCGTCATGGTCTGAAAACTCCTCAAGGCATTTGGGTTGGTGCCTCCCTGCCCGACCGCTGCGTGAGACCCGGGATTCTCCGGGCACCCGTTCACGCATCGCCGTGGAACTTCCCCTTCGAGAGGAGAGAGCGCCACGCCATCGGGAGGTGTGGATTCTCGCGGCGCGGACAACATCGCCCGACACGCGAGGGCGCGGTTGATACCACCGCCCCTCGGGGCGTTCAAGCCCGCCCCCGACCTCACCTTCGATCAGACCGCCCTGCCGTCGAGCTGGAGCGCGGCAAAGGAGCCGCGAGGGCCTCGGGGACGTCGGCCCGACGCGTGCAATGGGCTGCTCCCACGAAGCGAGCCGTTACTCGTTGGAGAAGGGATCTGCAGCGCCATGACACACGACAACGATCAGGCACTCGAGAGGTACATCGCGTGCGTCAAAGACCTCCCCACCCTATCGCGGGAGGCCGAGCACGATCTCGCCGTGAAGGTGCGAGACCATGACGACGCGGCGGCCTCCGAGGCCCTCGTCTGCGCCAACCTCCGCTACGTGGTGGCGATCGCGATCTCGTATCGCCGCTACGACGTCCGCCTGGCCGACCTCATCGCCGAGGGCAGCGTGGGGCTGCTCACCGCGGTGAAGAAGTTCGACCCCGAGAAGGGCACGCGCTTCGTCACCTACGCGGCCTTCTGGATCCGCGCGTACATCCTCAACGCGGTGATCCGGGCGTGGTCGCTGGTGGGCTCCGGCAGCGGCCCGCTGCGCTCGAAGATGTTCTTCCGGCTCCGCCGCGAGCGGGCCCGCATGGCCTCGATGAGCTCCGGCGAGGAGGAGGCCCTCGACACCCTCGCGGCACAAATGCACACGACCCGCGATCGTGTGGCGGAGATGCTACAGCGCCTCGACGTGCGCGACGTCTCCCTCGACGCCCCGCTGCACGAGGACGGCAAGACCACCGGCCTCGAGCTGCTCGAAGACCACAGCGCCCCGCAGGATGAGGTCTACGACGCGAGGGTTCGCGCCAACCTGGTCGACGGCCGGGTGCGCGCCGCGGTGTGCACCCTCGACGCCCGCGAGCGCTTCATCGTCGAGCAGCGGATGATGGCCGACGAGGAGCTCTCCCTCGCGGAGCTCGGCCGCCGGCTGGGCGTCTCCCGCGAGCGCACCCGCCAGCTCGAGGCGCGCGCCCGCAAGAAGCTCCAGCGCACGCTCGCCGATCTTCAGCCCGCGCTCGCGAGCTGACCGCAACCCCCTCCCTCAATCCGCGGCGTCGACCAGCGAGCAGCGGGTGAGGGTCCCCTCCAGGGTCTTGTCTCCGAGGGTGGCGTAGAGCGCCCCGTCGGTGCGGAGCAGCCCCAGCTTCGTGTGGCGATCGACCTTCGCCTCCAGCGCATCCAGAAAGCTCCCCTCCACCCGCCACACGGCGATGTCCTCCACCCGATGGATCGCCCTCGACCCGGCCTCGCGGCGCAGCAGCCCGAGGTCGGTGTGGGTGTAGAGGGCCACGCGAGGCGCGGCCTTGGCGGCCTTGTGGAGGCGCTCGGCGGAGGGGGCGCCGATGTCGATCCAGGTGAGGAGCAGGCCCGTGAGGTCGCGGATGGCGATGGGGGGCTCGTCGTCCGAGGAGAGGCCGCCCTTGCTGAACGCGATGCCCTCTTCGTACTCGAGGGAGTACGCGAGGGTGCGGGTGAGCATGTAGCGCATCGACTCGGAGGGGTGCCGGGCGACCCGCAGGTCGAGGGTCTCGTAGACGCTACGGTCGACGTCCGAGAGCTCGATCTGGAAATGGAACATCGTCGCCGTCTGGGCCATCGTCGGCGCTTGTAGGCCCCGTGGGGGGTTCCGGTCTAGCGCCGCGGTAGCAGAAGGAGGTGGTCGACGCGGGCGCGGGCGCTGGGGTTGTCCAACAAGATCACCACAGGGTGTGCGCCAGCGCTCAGGGGGCCGACCGCCAGCCGCACCTCATCCCACCCGGGAGAGAGGGTCCAGCGGGCTAACCCTCGGCCGTCGATCAGGAGGGAGGCTCCCACGGCGTCGCCGGCTCCCTCTCGTCGGGCACGAAGCACCACCATCGCCTCGCCCGACCAGCCCGTGCGCGCCGTCACCTCGGGGTGCGCGCTCGCGCTGACGCAGCCGTGCGCCCGCAGCAGCCGCCAGCCCAGGGTGTCCTCGTGGGCCTCGCAGCGCACCCAGTGCACCCCGTCGGCGGTGGCGTCTCGGGCGTCCCATCCCGCGACCTGCTGCCCCACCGCCCCGAGCGCCCCGAGGGACTCGGCGGCGTAGCGCTCGGCGCGCTCCAGCCCGATCGCCTCGATCAGCCATGGGACAGCCCTTCGATCGCCCAGCATCCCGAGGGCGGCCACGGCGTTGGAGCGCACGTCGTCGGTCGGGTCGGTGCGCCATATCTCATGGAGTAATCCGAGGGCGCGGGGGTCTCGGCTGGCTCCCAGGGCGAGCACCGCCCGGTAGCGCACGTGGTCGTCGGGGAGGCGGGCGACCAGGGCCTCGAAGGCGGCTCCGTCGTGGATGGCTCCGAGGGCGCGGGCGGCGTCGAGGGCGAGGGCCTCGTCGTCGCTCCAGAGGGCCTCGGTGAGGGCCTCGGCGGCGCGGGGGTCGCCGTCGAGGGCGAGGGCGGCCCTCCACCGTCGCGCCGGGGGATCGCTCGAGAGCAGGTCGACGAGGGCGGGTCGAGCGCGGCGGTCGCCGGCCCGGCCGAGGGCGATGGCGGCCTCGGCGCGCACGTCGGGGGAGGCGTCGCGCAGCAGCGGGGCGAGCGAGGCGATGAGCGAGGCGTCGGCGAAGCGGGCGAGGAGGGTGACCGCCTCGGCGCGGGTGTCCGCAGGGCGGGAGCGGTCGCGGGCGAGGGCGAGCAGGTCGCGGGCGACGGTGCGGTCGCCGAGGCGTCCCCGGGCGAGGGCGGCGCCTCCGCCGGACTCGGCCGCGAGGGCGGCGAGCCAGGCGTCGAGGGAGGCGCGGAGGGAGGAGCGCTCGGAGCGCAGGGCCTCGGCCAGGTTGCGGCGCTCGGTGGGGTCGCGGGTGAGGTCGTAGAGCTCCTCGACGCCGAAGGTGAGGTCGGCGATGAGCTTGAAGGGGAGGCGCACAACCATGACCCGGGTGTTCACCGACGCGAACACGGTGCGCGGCGCGGAGGGGGGCGCGGGGAGCATCCAGGGGCGGAGGTCGGTCCCTCTCATGGAGGCGGGTGGGGCGAGACCGGCGAGGCCGAGGAGGGTCGGGGCGACGTCGATGAGCTGGGCGGGCTGGGTGACGACCCGGGGGGACATCCCCGGCGCGGCGATGATGAGCGGGACGCGCACCTGCTCTTCGTAGAGGGTGGAGCCGTGATAGACGCCGCCGTGCTCGCCGAACTCCTCGCCGTGGTCGGCGGTGACGGCGATGACGATCGGGCGGCGGAGCACGGAGCGGGCGTGGTCGAGCGCCGTGGAGAGGGCGGCGTCGATGTGCCGGATGCCGTCGTCGTACTGCTCCTCGGGGGTGGCGCCGCGGCCCTGGTAGGGGGCGTGGGCGTCGAAGAAGTGCACCCAGGCGAGGGAGGGGGGCTCTCCCCGGCGCACGATGTCGTCGAGTTCGCGCACGAGCGCGTCGGCCTGGCCGCGGGCGTCGCGGTCGACGTGGTCGGCGCGGGTGAAGCCCAGGTCGTGGTCGCGGTAGGGGGTGAGGCGCTCGCCCTCGGTGAAGAAGACCCCTCGGGTGAACACCGCCGCGGTGGTGTATCCCGCGCGGCCGAAGCTCTCGGCCATGGTGGTCAGCGGCTGCCGTTGCCCCAGCGGAACCGTCTCATGGAGGTACTCGCCCGTGTGCAGTGACGAGAGCGAGTAGCTGGAGTGCGGGGCCTGGGTGTAGGTGCGGGAGAAGACGGTTCCTCGGGCGGCGAGGGCGTCGAGGGTGGGGGTGAGCGAGCGGCCGTCGACCACGCGTCCAAGGCGGTCGGCGCGCATGGCGTCGATGGTGACCAGCAGCACGTGGGCGCCCTCCCAGCGGGGGAGCGCGCTGCGATCGACGCCCGCCGAGGGATCGACCGCGGGCGGGGCGTAGGGCCGGGCGACGGGCGCGGGGCGCAGGGCGGTGAGCGCGAGCGCGAGGTGTCGCACGAAGGGCGCGTGGACGCCGAAGACCTCGGCGCGGACGTTGGGCCAGGCGTCGAGGCGGGTGAAGGCCCACGGGGCGAGGATGAGGGCGAGGGCGGAGAGGGCGACGGCGGGGCGCGAGGGCCGGGGGCGAGCGAAGAGCGAGGCGGCGCAGGCGAAGGCGAGGAGGGTGAGCGCGCCGAGCGTGGCGTGGAGGTACTCATAGAGGCGCGGGAGCACACGGTGGTCGAGGCCGTGGAGGAGCTGCGCGGCCGCGACGAAGAGGGCGGCGCCGAGGAGGCGGACGCGGAGGGAGCGCGCCCGGAGGGCGGCGGTGAGCTTACGGAGGAGGGTAAGGCCGAGGGCCGCGGAGGCGACGAGGGCGAGCGCGGCGAGCGGGCGCAGGAGCCACTGGGCGGGCAGGCGGCGCATGCGGCCGCCGGTGAAGAGGAGCCACGCGACGAGGGAGAGCGGGAGCGCCGAGAGGGCGGCGTGGCGAAGAAGCGAGCGAGGGAGCGCTCGGGCGAGGAGGGCGTCGGCGAGGAGGGCCGATGCGCCGACGAGGGCGCCGAGCGCGGCGCCGAGCGGGAGGAGCACGGCGACGAGGCGGAGCTGGTCGCGGCCGGGCGCGAGCCAGAGCATGGTGCTGGCGACGTCCGCGAGGGCGGAGAGGGCGCCGGCCGTGGCGCCGAGGGTCAGACCGCGGAGGGCGGCGATGCTCGGCGTCGGGTTTTGAGGTGCGGATGGGATTTGAACCCACGTATCACGGTTTTGCAAACCGTTGCCTGGCCACTTGGCTACCGCACCACCTCTCACCGGGTGTGATGAGGGAGGCGGAGTTAGCACCATGGCGCGGGGGCTTGTCAACCCATTGGATGGCGCTGACTGCGGCTTCAGCGGTCGCGGCGGAGCACCTCGTCGCGGAGGGTTCCGCGGTCGGTGTCGAGCACGTCGGCGGGGCGGACGGCCCCTACGCCGAAGCGGTTGGCGATGGCGTCGAGGGCGCCGTTGAGCTTCGTCGCCCGGCGCGCGTCGGCGTCGAAGAGACCGGGCTGCACCGTCGGGGCTTCGAGCAGCACCGCGCTCACCCCCGCGAGGCGCATCGGGACCAGGGCCCCGAGCTCGTCCTCCCGAGAGAGCAGGGCCGCCACGGCGTCGTAGAGGGTCTGGCCGTCGTCGGTGGCCGCGCGGAGGGTGGTGCGCCGGGTGCGCAGCTCGAAGTCGTGGGTCTTCAGCTTGAGCACGACTCCGCGGGCGACCCGACCGGACCGGCGCAGCCGTCGCGCGACGCGCAGCGCCTGGGCGTGCAGGTGGGGGAGGAGCTCGTCGCGGGTGGAGAGGTCCTCGCCGAAGGTGTCTTCGGCGCCGATGCTCCTGGCGTCGCGGTCGGGCGTGACGGGCCGGGGGTCGATGCCGTGCGAGAGGTCGTGCAGGTGCGCCCCCAGCGGACCGAGCGAGCGCACAAGGTCGTCGCGGTCGCGGCGGGCGATGTCGTCGATGGTGGCGAGGCCCAGCGCGGCGAGGCGCTGATGGGTGGCCGGTCCGACGCCCCAGAGGCGGGCGACGGAGAGCGGCGCGAGGAAGCTGCGGGCCTCGCCGGGTCTCACCACGCGGAGGCCGTCGGGCTTGGCGAGGTCGGAGCCGATCTTGGCCACGAACTTCACCGGAGCGACGCCCGCCGAGGCTGGGAGGTGGAGCTCGTCGCGGATGCGCTGCCGGAGCGTGCGGGCGATGGCCTCGGGCTCGCCGAAGAGCGCGCGGGAGCCGGTCACGTCGAGGAAGGCCTCGTCGAGCGAGAGCGGCTCGATGAGGTCGGTGACCGAGGAGAAGATCTCGTGGAGGCGCTCGCTCGCGGCGACATAGGCGTCGAAGCGGGGGCGCACCACGACGACGTCGCGGGGGGCGAGGCGAAGGGCGTGGGCCATGGGCATCGCGCTGCGGACGCCGAAGGGGCGCACCTCGTAGCTGGCGGCGAGCACCACGCCCCGGTGGCGGCCGCCGACGATCACCGGGCGCCCCCGGAGCGAGGGGTCGTCGCGCTGCTCGACGGACGCGTAGAAGGCGTCCATGTCGACGTGGAGGATGGCGCGATCGGTCATCGCGGGGGGCAGTGTAGCGGCGGGGCGAGCGGAGGAGGAAGGGCCGCGGGTCAGCCGCGAGGGGGCGTGAGCCAGCGGGCGAGGGCGTCGGGGGCGAGCGAGACCAGCGCGTCGCCCACGGCCTCGGCGCCGTCGGTGTGGATCTTCTGGAGCAGCGTCTCCCGCTCGGCGTCGGTGACGGCGCGTGCGAGCCGACTCTCCGCGACCCGCACGACGGTCGGCAGCACCAGCAGGACGCCTTCCCGCAGGCCTTCCCGCAGGCCTTCCGTGTGTTGCTGTCGCATGTACTCGTAGGCCTCCGTGAGATCGACCATCAGCTCCTCCGTCAGTCGCTCGCCGCGCCTTCGCGCCGCCAGGAACACTTGTACCACCTCGGCGAAGAGCGCACGCCCACGGGGCAGCGCGCCGTAGCGGGTCCGCAGCGCATGCAGCGCGGCCTTGAGCGTCGCCCCGGCGCCCATGAGCCGGAGCGGGAGCGTGTCGTCGCTGTCGTCGAGCTCGGAGAGCACGACGAGGGAGAGCGGAAGCGCCGCGCCCAGGTCGTAGAAGCCTCGCGGCCAATCCGTGGAAGGCGCTGCGCGGAAGGCGATCAGCGCCCCGTCGGGGCGACCCGCGCAGAGCAGCCACGAGCGCTCCGCGCCGCCGCGCTGGGAGAGCGATCGGGCGTGGTGATGGTTGAGGATCTTTCGCAGGCAGGCGCGGACGTCGTCGACGCCCGGCGCGTCGTGGAAGGGCTCGAACAGCACCGCCCTCTCGGTCATGCGGCCGAGCAGCCCGAGCGTGCGACGCTCGTCGTCTCGTGCGGGGTCGGGGACGAAGAGCACGTCGGCGCGCTGCGAGGGGAGCGCGGCGACCTCGACCTCGGTCTCCAACTGCCCGAGGTCGTGGAGCAGGAGGTCGAGGATCTCCTTCGCCAGGCTGTCGTAGGACGTCGCCATGAGGCCGCGCTCAGAGCGGGCGTCGTGCCATGCGGAAACGACGGGAATTCCCGCGGCGTGAGGGATGGCGGCGGGTGGCGGCGGGTGGCGGCGGGGTGGTTCACCCCCGCAGCGACACCAGCAGCGCGCCTGCTCCGCCGAGCTCGTCGGGCGCCGTGCGGAAGGCGTCCACCTCGTTGGCCGTCGGCGGCGCCGAGAGCGCCTTCACCACCGCGTCGCGCAGCACCGACACGCCATCCGGGGAGTTCTTCCCGCGGCCGCAGATCACGCCCACGCAGCGCACCCCGCGGGCCCTCCGGGAGCGCACGAACTCCTGCACCCGGGCGCTCGCCTCCACCGCCTCGAGCCGGTGCAGGTCGAGCGTCTCCGCGGGCAGCGCGAAGCGCCCCAGCGCCTCCAGCGCGAACTCATGCCCGCGGCGATAGCCCACCACCTCGCCGCTCTCTCGCCACTGCACCGTCAGCCCCGCCCCGCCCTCCGCCGCGGCGCGCTTCAGCTTCGTCTCCAGCGGAACCCGCTTGGGCTTCACCTCCCCTTGCGGGTCGCTCGCGCTCACCCGCGCGGCCTTCTCCGTCAGCGGCTTCACCCCCATCATCGCCGACGCGAAGAGGGTGTTCTCGTCCGGGCGCCACACGTCTACGTCCCCCCGCTTCACGGGCGGCGCCTTCGCCGCGGGCGCGCTGGCCTTCGAGGGCTTCGCCTTCTCCTGCGGCAGCCCGAGCCACTTCGCGTGCTCGGCCCTCGCCTCGGCCTTCTTCTTCTCCTCCGCGGCCTTCGCGTCGACCTCCGCCTGGAGGTCGTCCTTCACCCGTTGAAGCGCCGCGAAGGGGTGGTTGGCGTCGGGCTTGTTCTTCCTGCTCATGGCGTCGCCGGAACCCGGAACCTCGCCCGCAGCGCCGTCTGCGCCGCCAGCAGGCCCGACAGGAGTCCGTCCTCGTAGTGGAAATCCGGGTCGTCGAGCTCGCGGAAATCGTGGGCGTTGCGGACGTCCTCCGCGGTGAGCCCCGGCCGCAGCCGCCGCGCCAGCGAGAGCACCTTCAGCTCCTGGTGCTCGACCATGCGCTGCAGAAGGTCCTCCATCGCAAGATACATCTCGGTCTCCATCGTTCCGGGGCCCCTCCTACCGTGCGCCCAGCGCCTGCGCCAGCACCGCCGGGACATCCTCCGCGACCACCTCCACGAGGTGCTCGTTGTGCGGGTGTATCGCCACCGCGCACCCGCGCCTCGGACAATGCCCCAGACAGCCCGTCGCCGTCACCCACACCCTCGACGCCACGCCCGCCGTCGCCCGCTTCATCGCCTCGAACACCGCGGGACCGCCCTCCCCGCAGCCCGATCGCAGCGGGTCGTCCGAGCGCCTCGCGTGGACGCACACCAGCACGTGCACCCTCGGCCTCATCGTCGAGGGCCTCATCGCCTCGCCTCCCCCAGCGCCCTCAGGTGCGCCTCCGCCCGGGTCCTCCACGGGTCCTCGGGCGCCGCGCCGTCGAGGTACCGCCGCCACGCCTCCGACGCCACCCTCCGGTGGGCCCTCACCGCCTCCGGGTCGGCCGTCGCGCCGAAGGGGTTGCCCGGCGACACGGCCCTCGCCACCGCCTCGTGCGCCATCCCCTGGTAGTAGAAGCGATCGTACGCGGGCACGTAGAACACCCCCTCCGCGGAGAGCGCGTCGATGAGCGCCTCCGGGTCGAAGCCCCGGGCGGTGCGAGGCGTGCGCATGCGGGAGACGACCTCGTCGGAGGCGGCGCGCACGGCCATCGCGGCGTCGGGCAGAGGGTCCATCTGGGAGCGGTCGCGGGCGATGGCGAGCCCCAGCCAGCCGAGGGCGTACTCCGGGCGCAGCGTGACGCAGGCCACGTAGCTCTCCACCGCGGAGCGCATGTCGCCGAGCGCCAGGTACGCGTCTCCCAGGTTGCCCAGCACGATCGAGCGAGCGTAGTCGCTCATCGGAAAACGCAGGCTGGCGAGGTAGTGGTCCCGGCAGGCGACGTGCTCGCCTCGCCAGGTGTGGACCACCGCGAGGGTGAAGTGCGCGTCCTGGGCGGAGGGCCCGTCGGGGTCGAGCTCCAGGGCGCGGGAGGCGTCGCGGAAGGCGCCGTCGAGGTCGCCGAGGCGCTCACGGAGGTGCGCCGCCGGAGCGAGGGAGCGCACGTCGTCGGGGGCGAGCGCGAGGGCGCGGTCGAGGTGAGCGAGGGCCTCGCGGCGGAGGGTGTCGTGAGAGAGGTCGGTGCGCTCGGGGGCGAGCCGGTCGCGGAGAAACTCCGGCAGCTCGTCGAGCAGGTAGATCCAGCTCGCCGCGCGGCGGTGGCGGAGGGCCTCGCGGGCCCCGGGCGCGGTGGCGCGGCTCCAGAGCGAGGACGCAGGCTGGGCGAGCGCGGAGGCCGGGAGGCCCAGGGCGCCGAGTGTCATGAGCGCGACGGGCAGCAGCTTCATCAGCGCCTCTTCCTCGGAGCGACGCCGCCCAGCAGCAGCGGCGCGGCGATGCGGTGAAGCTCCTTCATGTGAAGGTCGAGACGATCGGCCTCGGCCCGCGCCTCGTCGAGCAGGCGCGCCAGCTCGTACAGCCGCTCCCGCTCTCGCTTCGGGGGCATCGGAACCTCCAGGGCCAGCAGGTCGCGCACCGCGATGCGGGGCAGGTTGGCCCCGGCGATCAATCCCACGATCGCCTCCGAGAGCTCGGCGCTGCGGAGCTGAAAGGCCAGCAGGTGCGCCGACGAGGGATCGATCGGCCGCAGGGGCAGCAGGTCGGTGCTGCACACCCCGTCGCAGCGAGCCACCGCGACCTTGCGGAGGTTGGGGCGCAGCTTGCCGAAGAGGACGTCGCCGCGCTCGAAGCGGTACTTCGCCGACCGGATGCCCGCCTCCGCCGCGGGCACCTCGCGGTGGACCCCCACCTCCGAGACGACGTGCTCCAGGCCCACATAGAAGGCCCCCGCGGGGATGCTCTCCGGACGGCACTGGGCGCGCTCGGCGCGGACCAGTCGGTCGAGCCGTACCCCGGGCCAGCGAGGGGCGCGCGCGCTCATCGCACCCGCTCCGCGATCGCATCGAGGAGCTTCGCGAGTCGCTGCGCCGAGTCCGCGGCGTCCGAGAGCACCGCCTTCATCGTGCGCTGCGGGCGCGCCTTCGGACCGGCGCCCGAAAGGTAGCGCCCAGGGCTCAGCGCGAAGCCCTCGCCCAGCTCGTCGACGCCCACCCGGCGACCCAGCTCGGGCCTCAGGGCGCTCGCACCGTTGTCGCCGCGGAGGTGCGGCAGCAGCGCGTCGAGGTCGCTCTCCCCGACGGGCTCGCGCCGGTCGTCGAGGGAGAAGCCGTCGGCGCGGGCGCGGGCCATCAGCACCTCCGCCGCAGCCTCGCCCGAGCGCCACAGCAGCAGCGCCGAGCGCACGTCGGTGTAGGGGCGAAACACCCCCGCGGGCAGCTCGATCACGGCCCTCAACCCGTGGCGCAGCACCAGCTCGCGGCGCACCTGCACGGACGAGTTCGCGGCGCTGGTGAGGAAGCCAGCGGGCACCACCACCCCGGCGCGCCCTCCGGGCTTGAGCCGCCTCATCATCAGCTCGACGAAGAGCACCTCGCTCCGGGTCGAGCGCGACCCGAAGGCCCTGCGCCGCGCCTCGTCGACGCTCCCTGCGAAGGGGGGGTTGGCCAGGATCACGTCGGCCTCGGGGCTCAGCTCCGAGAAGGCGTCGCGCCGACGGATCTCGGCGCCGTCGACCCCGTGAAGGATCATGTTGGCCTTCGCGATGCGCGCCATGGTCCAGTCGCACTCGTCGCCCAGGTAGCGCCCTGCTCCGCGGCCACGGTGCTCGTGCGCGGCGATCAGGAAGCCCGCGGTGCCGCACGCCGGGTCGAGCACGCTCTCTCCCTCGCGAGGATCGACCGCGCCCACCAGGAAGCGCACGATGTGCCTGGGGGTGCGAAACTGCCCGAAGTGCCCCGCGGTGCTCAGCCTCCGCAGCACGTACTCGAAGCAGTCGCCCAGGATGTCGCGGTTGCGCTCTCCCGGGGTGATGCTCCCGGCGATCCCGGCCGCGAGGTGGAGCAGGGAGGTGTCCTGCCAGAGCGCCGGGTCGGGGGTGCTGAGCCCGAGCGACTCCATGGCCCCGGTCATGAGGGCCACGCAGCGGGAGGAGTCCCCGTCGGCCGCGGCCTCGCGCACCGCCTCGCCGTCGCCGCGAGACAGCACGAAGAGCCCGGTGAGGTAGTCCACCACCGCCAGCGGGTTGGTGATGCCGGAGGACCAGATCAGGTCCCATAGCTGGTCGACCGTCTTGCGGACGCTGGGTTCAAGCACGGCTACGCCAGGGACAGGTGCCTAGCCGATCGCCGCGCTCCCCGCCAGCACCCCCGTCGCTGTCTCCCCTGTCGCGATGTGGACCGACTCCCCCGCGCGAACCTAGAGTGCCCCCTCGCATGAGCTACCTCGTCCTCGCTCGCAAGTGGCGGCCGCAGACCTTCGCCGACCTCGTCGGCCAGGAGCACGTCGTCCAGACGCTGCACAACGCCATCACCCAGGATCGCCTGTCGCACGCCTTCCTCTTCACCGGCGCCCGCGGCGTGGGCAAGACCACCATCGCCCGCATCCTCGCCCGCTCGCTCAATTGCCTCGCGAGCGACCGGGTCACCGCGACGCCTTGCCTGAAGTGCGCGGCCTGCCTGGAGATCGCCGACGGCCGCGACCCCGACGTGCAGGAGATCGACGGCGCCTCCAACAACGGCGTCGACGACGTGCGGCGCCTGCAGGAGACGCTGCCCTACCGCCCGCTGCGCGACCGCTACAAGGTCGTGATCATCGACGAGTGTCACATGGTCTCCACCAACGGGTGGAACGCCCTGCTCAAGACCCTCGAAGAGCCTCCCCCCCATGTGAAGTTCATCTTCGCGACGACGGAGGTGCACAAGGTCATCCCGACGATCCTGTCGCGGGTGCAGCGCTACGACTTCCGCCTGCTGCCGACGAAGCAGATCCGCGACCGCGTGGCGTACATCCTTACCCAGGAGGGTATCCGCTTCGACGAGGACGCGGTCATGCTGGTGGCCCGCGAGGCGGCGGGCTCGCTGCGCGACGCGCTCACCTTCCTCGACCAGGTGCTGGCGGGCGTCGAGGGAGAGCTCACCGGCGTGGCCGCCTCGCGCCTCCTGGGCATCGCCAACCGGGGGCTGCTCGACACGCTGGTGCGCGCGATGCTCACCGGCGACGCGGGCGCTGCGCTCGAGACCGTGGGGATGTTCGCTCGGGAGGGCTTCGACCTGCCCAACGCCGCGCGGCGGGTGCTGGGCGTGCTGCGAGACCTGGTGGTGGCCCGCGTCGCGAAGGACCCTGACTCCATGCTCGACCTCGTGGACGAGGAGCGAGCGCAGGCGATGGACCTCGCGAAGCAGCACGACCCGGCGGACCTCCAGCGGCTCTTCACCGCGTGGGCCAAGGTGACCGAGGACGTGAGCCGGGCGAGAGAGCCCCGCTGGGTGCTGGAGATGGCCGCGGTGCGCCTCGCGAGCCGGCCCACGCTGGTTCCGGTCGAGGAGCTGATGGCGAAGCTGGTGGAGATGGAGCGTCGGGTGGCGGCGGGCGCTGCGGCCCCGGGCTCCGCGCCGGCGCGTCCCTCGTCGGGGGGCGCGGGCCCGACCGGCGGTGGAGCGCCGACGCCGACAGTGCAGCGCCCTGGACCACCCGCCGGTGGTGGTGCTGGTGGTGGTGCCCCCGCGGGTGGGGGACCGGGGAAGTTTACCACCCCCCGTATGTCGACGGCCGCGGCTGCGGCGGCGCCGGAGATGGCGCCCGCCCCGGTGACGGCCGCGGTGAGGCCGGTGCCTCCCCCTCCGCCGCCGAAGGTGCTCATCCAGAACACCCCGAGGGTGTCGCAGGCCCCGCGCCCGACGGAGACCTCGGAGGCCGCGCCGGTGGTCGCGTCGGCGCCGGTGGTGACCGTGGACGTCTCTGGGGCCATGGGGGCGATGGACGCCTGGAGGCGCGTGGTCGACGCGGTCGACAAGACCCTGGTTCCGGTGCTGAAGGGGGCGGTTCCGCTGGAGGTGTCGGGCGAGGCGGTGCGGCTGGCGATCGACCTGAGGGACAGCTTCTTCAGGAAGAAGCTGGCGACCGAGGAGGCGCAGGCGGTGATCCTGGAGGCGGCGAGCCGGGTGTTCGGGACGCGCCCGACGATGGAGCTGGTGCAGGGCACGCTGCCCGACGACGCGCCGTCCATCGCCCGCCTGGAGGAGCTCGCGAGGCAGGCCGAGCGCGCCGCGAAGGAGGCCGTGCTGCGAGCGCACCCGCTGGTGCAGATCGTGGTCGAGATGCTCAACGGCGAGGTCGCGAAGGTGAAGCTCGAAGGCGACCCGGACTGAGCGGGTGACGTGACGCTTGCGCGCGAGCGACCGATCGCGCCAAGGTGATTTCCATGCCGACCCCCACCCGGAGCAGGCGTTCGACGAAGACCACCACCGCCGCGAAGAAGCCCGCGGCCGCGAAGCCGAAGAAGCCCGCAGCGGCGACGGCGACGGCGACGAAGAAGAAGCCGGCGGCGCCCGCGAAGAAGGCCGCCCCGGCGGTGAAGCTGGTGAAGAAGCCCTCGCTGCGCATGAGCGAGAGCGAGCGCTGCGCCTCGGTGGCCAGGGCCCTGCAGCGCGCCCTGCGGCGGCACCCCAAGCTCAAGGGCGTGCGGGTGGTGGCCAGGGGGGTGCGGCTGTCCTTCTTCGAGATCCCCGAGGAGAGCGTCGAGCCCTTCGCGAAGATCCTCGAGCGGATGTGGTCGAAGATCCGCCGGTACGTGGAGTGAGCGACGAGCTCGGCGCCCTGCGCGACCGGCTGCGCGCCAACGTCGCGCCGGTGGGCGCGGCGGCGTCGGGTCGGCTGGTGGGGGTGCGGGGCCTGGCGCTGGAGGCCGAGGTCCCCGGGGCGCGCGTCGGCGAGGTGGTGGAGGTGGCCCGCTCGGAGGGCCCGGTGCTGCGCGCGGAGGTGGTGGGCTTCGACGCGTCGCGCTCGGTGCTGCTGCCGCTCGGGCACGCGCGGGGCCTCGGGGCCGACGACCGGGTGAGGCGCACCGGCGAGGCGCTCTCCGTGGCCTGCGGCGAGGGGCTGCGGGGCAGGGTGCTCGACGGGCTGGGCGATCCCTGCGACGGCCTCGGGGCGGTGGAGGGCGAGACGACCCGGAGGGAGCTGGACGCTGCTCCTCCAGAGGCGCTCACCCGGAGGAGGGTGAGGGAGGCGCTGCCGCTGGGGGTGAGGGTGATCGACGGGCTGCTCACCGTGGGGGCGGGGCAGCGGGTGGGGCTCTTCGCGGGCTCGGGCGTGGGCAAGAGCGCGCTGCTGGGCCAGGTGGTGCGGCGCGCCTCGGCGGACGTGGTGGTGGTGGCGCTGGTGGGAGAGCGCGGCCGGGAGGTGCGGGAGTTCTGGGAGGACCACGTCGGCGAGGCGCAGCGCCGCTCGGTGCTGGTGGTGGCCACGAGCGACGAGCCCGCGCTGGTGCGGCTGCGCGCGGCCTTCACGGCGACGACGGTGGCGGAGCACTTCCGCGACCAGGGCGCCCGGGTGCTGCTGGTGATGGACTCGCTCACCCGCGTGGCCAGGGCGCAGCGGGAGGTCGGCCTCGCGGCGGGCGAGCCGGGGGTGCGCCGGGGATTACCACCCAGCGTATTCGCGCTGCTCCCCAGGCTGCTGGAGCGCGCGGGCCCAGGCGCCGGGGAGGGGACCATCACGGCGCTCTACACGGTGCTGGTGGAGGGCGGGGACATGGACGAGCCCATCGCCGACGAGGCGCGCGGCCTGCTCGACGGGCACGTGGTGCTCGACCGGGCGATCGCGGCGAGGGGGAGGTACCCCGCGGTGGACGTGCTGGCCTCGGTGTCGAGGGTGATGGACGCCGTGGTGGACGACGGGCACCGGGCGGCGGCGCAGCGGGTGAGGGCGCTGCTCTCGGCCTACGAGCAGCGGCGAGACCTCATCGCCCTCGGCGCCTACCGCGCGGGCACGGAGCCCACGACGGACGCGGCCATCGCCCGCATGGAGGCCCTGGAGGGCTTCCTGCGGCAGGGTCGGGGGGAGCTGTCGGGGTGGGAGGAGACCGTGGCCGCGGTGCGAGCGCTGGGCCGTTAAGCGCGCGCTCGCCCGCGGGCGGTCAGCGGATCAGAAGAGCGGGAGGCAGTTGGCCACGGGGTGACCCTCGTAGCCGCGGTTGATGCACACGCCGAAGGTGATCAGCGAGGTGCCGCTGCTGCTGTCGGTGAAGCACTGGCGCGAGGGGATGTCGCACCACATCGAGCTGGCGCAGCAGCCGCCGGCGCTGACGGTGTAGCCCAGCGAGGCCGTCGCCTGGGCCATGGTCGTGGGGTTCCACGCGGTGGGGATGCTGCTCGGCCCCTCCCGCAGACCGACGCGTGCGCAGGCGGCGGCGCTGCCCTCGCCGCAGGTCGCCCAGACCACGAGGCAGTGCCCCGCGAACTCGCCGGTGCCGGGCGGGCAGCGGCTGCTCAGCGCGATGCAGACGCCCGCGCGGCAGGCCTGGGAGCTGGTGCAATCGTGCCCGCAGGTTCCGCAGTCGGAGGGGTTCGACTGGAGGTCGACGCAGGACCCGCCGCAGTTGGTGGTGCCCGCGCCGCAGGACACCTGGCAGGTGCCCGCGGAGCAGACCGTGCCCGCCGCGCAGACGCGGCCGCAGAGGCCGCAGTTGTTGTTGTCCGACTGCAGGTCGCGGCAGGTGCCGCTGCACGCGGTCTGGCCCGACACGCAGGAGATCACGCAGGTGCCTCCGGTGCAGACCTGCCCGCTCGCGCAGACGCGGCCGCACACGCCGCAGTTGTTGTTGTCCGTGTTGAGGTCGCGGCAGTTGCCCGTGCAGTTGGTCTGCGTGCCGGGGCACGAGACCACGCACGCGCCGCCGGTGCACGCCTCGCCCGAGGCGCAGACGCGGCCGCAGGTGCCGCAGTTGTTGCGGTCGGTCTGGAGGTCGCGGCAGGTGCTCCCGCAGGCGGTCTGCGAGGGCGGGCACGACACGGCGCAGACGCTGCCCTGGCAGAGCGTTCCGCTGGAGCAGACGCGTCCGCACATGCCGCAGTTGTTGTTGTCCGTCGTGAGGTCACGGCAGACGCCCGAGCAGTTGGTGGTGCCGCTGCCGCAGGACACCTGGCAGGTGCCCGCCGAGCAGATCTGGCCCGCGGGGCACGCGACGCCGCAGGCGCCGCAGTTGAGGTTGCTCACCTGGAGGTCGCGGCAGACGCCGGAGCAGTTGGTGAGCTGGCTGCTGCACGACACCACGCAGGTGCCGGCGGTGCAGAGCTGGCCGGAGACGCAGACCCGGCCGCAGGCGCCGCAGTTGGCGTTGTCCGTGGTGAGGTCGCGGCACGCGCCGGAGCAGTTGGTCGTGCCCGTCGCGCAGGACACCTGGCAGGTGCCCGCGGAGCAGACCTGGCCCGCCGCGCAGACGGTGCCGCAGGCGCCGCAGTTGAGCCGGTCGGTCTGCGTGTCACGGCAGACGCCCGAGCAGTTGGTGGTGCCGCCTCCGCACGACACCGCGCACGCCCCGGCCAGGCAGATCTCGCCGGCGCCGCAGGCGCGGCCGCAGGTGCCGCAGTTGGCGCGGTCGGTCTGGAGGTCGCGGCACGAGCCGCCGCAGCTGGTGGTGCCGGTGGCGCAGGAGAGCGCGCAGGTGCCGGCGCTGCACACCTGGCCCGCCGGGCAGGCGGTGCCGCAGGCGCCGCAGTTGCCGTTGTCGGTCTGGAGGTCGCGGCAGACGGTGCCGCAGGCGACCTGGCCGGCGGCGCAGCTCGGGACGCACGCGCTCGCGGCGCACACCTGGCCCGTGGGGCAGGCGCGGCCGCAGGCGCCGCAGTGACCGCGGTCGGTGGTGAGGTCGCGGCAGGTGCCGTCGCAGTTGTTGAGGCCGGTGCCGCAGGTGACCTCGCAGACGCCCGCCGAGCAGAGCCGGCCGGCCGGGCAGACGCGGCCGCAGGCGCCGCAGTTCTGGTTGTCGCTCTGCACGTCGCGGCAGGCGCCGGTGCAGTTGGTGAAGCCCGCCGAGCAGCTCAGGGTGCAGACGCCCGCGGCGCACACCTGGCCGGCGCCGCACGCGGTGCCGCAGGTGCCGCAGTTGGCGTTGTCGGCCTGCAGGTCGCGGCACGAGCCCGAGCAGCTGGTGAGGCCCGCCTGGCAGCTCAGCACGCAGCTACCGGTGCTGCACACCTGCCCGGGGGGGCAGCTCGTGCCGCAGGCGCCGCAGTGGTTGCGGTCGCTCTGGGTGTCACGGCAGACGCCCGAGCACTCGACGAGCCCGCCGCCGCAGGACACCTGGCAGACGCCGCCGGTGCAGGTCTGGCCGGCGCCGCACGCGCGGCCGCAGGCGCCGCAGTTGGTGTTGTCGGTCTGCAGGTCGCGGCAGGCGCCGGTGCAGTCGGTGTAGCCGGTGAGGCAGCTCACGGCGCAGACGCCGTTGGCGCACACCTGGCCCGCGCCGCAGGTGCGGCCGCAGGCGCCGCAGTGGGCGCGGTCGGTGGTGAGGTCTCGGCAGGTGCCGTCGCAGTTGTCGAGGCCCGCCGCGCAGGAGACGTTGCAGACGCCCGCGGAGCACACCCGGCCGGCGACGCACGCCGTGCCGCAGGCGCCGCAGTTGGCGTTGTCGGTCTGGAGGTCGCGGCAGACGCCGGAGCACTCGGTGGTGGCCGCGCCGCAGGTCACCCGGCACATCCCGCCGGAGCAGAGCTGGCCGGAGGGGCACGCGGTGCCGCAGGCGCCGCAGTTGGCGTTGTCGGTCTGCGGATCACGGCAGACGCCGCCGCACACGATCAGGCCCGCGCCGCAGGAGACCCGGCAGGTGCCCGCCGAGCAGACCTGGCCGCCGGGGCAGGCGGTGCCGCAGGTGCCGCAGTTGTTGTTGTCGCTCTGCAGGTCGACGCAGCGGTCGGAGCAGGTGGTGAGCCCCGCCGCGCACGAGGTGATGCAGGTGGCGCCCTCGCAGATCTGGCCCGCGGGGCAGGCGTTGCCGCAGGAGCCGCAGTTGAGGCGGTCGGTGCGGGTGTTGGCGCAGTAGCGCGCCGCGCCGCCGTCGGTGCCGGCGTCGCCGCCGCTCATGCAGGTCGCCAGCGAGGCGCCGCACTCCAGGCCGCACTGGCCGCCGGAGCAGACGAGGCCGGTGCCGCAGGCGGTGCCGCAGGTGCCGCAGTTGGCGCGGTCGGTGCCGAGGTCGACGCAGCGTCCGTTGCAGGCCGTCTGGCCGCCCGGGCACGCGAGCGCGCATCGGCCCGCCACGCACGCCTCGATGCGCTGGCAGCGCGTGCCGCAGGCGCCGCAGTTGTCAGGGTCGCTCTGGTTGTCGACGCAGCGTCCGCCGCAGGCGTTCTGTCCGGTCGTGCAGCTCACGTCGATGGCGGCGTCCATGCCGCCGCCGTCGCCGAGACCGCCGACCACCGCTGCGCCGCTGGTACAGCCCGTGACTGCCAGCGCGAGGGTCACCATCGTGACCCGGAACCATGGAGGAAATAGACTCATGCAATGCTCCTTCAGCGAGCGATGAGAACACAGTTCGAGTCTTGAATTGAGGCCGAATCGAGCCTTATGACGGAGCCAGCTGCTCCATGTTCTGCGGCTTCGGAGGTATCCCCCAAGGCTTCACTCCCGCACCTCCCTTCTTCGGGAACAACCTGCTCCCGTTGACGTTGCCCCATTCGCCGTGGTGTCACCGCCCAACCTCATGCGTCGCGTCTCCGCCCTCCTCGCCGTGCTCCTCGCCGCTCCGGCCGCCGGGGCCCAGCTCGTCCCGCTGGCCTTCGTGTCCCGCGCCGGGAGCCCCCGAGGGGCCACCACCCTCTCGGCGCGCATCAACCGCGTCGACTGCGCGGCCGACGAGGTCATCACGGTCACCGCCTCGCTCCCGGCCCCCGCTGCCGGGGTGGCCGAGCTCTGGGTGAGCGAGACCACGAGCTGCGACCCGAGCGTCCGCGAGCCCAACCTCGGGGCCACCTGCTTCCCCATCTGCAGCCCCTCGACGCGCCGCGCCTGCACCCTCCCGTATGCCGAGGGAGAGCGCGAATACACCTTCCGCGTCCCGGTGCGCTGGATCATCGACCCTCGGCTCGGGCTCTGCTCCGCCGTCACGGGTCGGCGCTACCTCCAGGTCGTCGTCGGCGACACCGTGGTCGCCCGCAGCTCGCCCTCGATGCGCGTCGACCTGGTGCTCCCGCAGGCGCCGCAGTCCGTGGTCGCCTCGCTGGGAGGCCCCGAGCAGACCGCCACCATCACCTGGGGCTACGCCACCCCCGACGCCGGCACCGTCGCCGTCGACTCGGGCGCCGTCGACTCGGGCACCGACGCCTCGGGCGCCGACGCAGGCGTCGAGGATGTTCCGACGGCGGTCGATGTGCCGGTGGACACGGGCAGCGGGCCCAGCGCCGACCCGGAGGTGGAGACCCTGTCGCGCTTCTACGTGCTGTGCAGCCCTCCGCCGGGCGCTCCCCCGGCGCCCGCGATCGACGGCGGAACCTGCCCCGCGGTCCCCTTCGCGGGCCTCGACGTGAACGACGACGCGCAGCTGCAGCGCTGGAGCTGCACCCGCACCTCCGTCGAGCCCACGGCTCGAACGGTGATGATCGCCGGGCTCCCTGCGTCGACCCCTCACCGCTTCGCCGTGGTGGCGGAGGACCTCGCGGGCAACCGCAGCGCCGTCACCTACGCGGGCGACTGCGTGAGCCCGAGGGCGATCAACGACTTCTGGGAGGAGTACCGCCGCCAGGGGGGCCAGGCCGAGCCCGGGGCCTGCGCGGTGGGCGGGGCGGGGATGGGTCGCGGGGCGGGCGGAGGAGGGCTGCTGCTCGGGCTGCTCGGCCTCGGGTGGGCGCTGCGCCGCCGTCGCTCGCGGTAAGGCGCTCAGCGCGCGGGAAGCGCCGGTCGCGCGGGCGCCGGTCGCGAGGGGAGCGCCGACGGCGGGCGCTCTCCCGGTCGGGGCGGACCGCAGGCCTCCACCACCACCGCGACGCGCTCCTCGGACAGCGACCTCCGCAGCGTGGGGAGCGAGCTGCGCACGAACACGCAGCTCTCGTAGACCTCGTCGATGCCGGCGTCCCAGCGGTCGGAGGTGTGCACCTCGACCTGGCGATCGGGACGCACCACCACGCGGATGCCGGGGCCCTCGAAGGTGCTCGTGCTGGTCGAGCCCGCGTCCGAGGGGAAGGTCTGCGCGTCGACGTCCGACGTGGAGGCAGGAAGGCTGGGGAGGCGCACCCGTGGGACGTCCCCCCGGAGCGGCGGCGGGACCTCCGTCGGAGACGACGAGGGGCGCCCGGTGGGGGGGCTCTTGCGGCCGCAGCCGGAGAGCAGCGCGAGGAGGAGGAGGGGAGGGAGCGATCGGTTCATGGCGTCGCGTCCATTCGCTGCGATCAGGCGTCGCCGGGCTTCGCCGCGGAGCGCGCCTTCCAGTACTCGAAGGCCATCGGGAGAACGGACACGAGCACGATGAGGATGACCACCTTTTCGAAGTGCTTCTGGACGATCTCCAGGCCCCCGAAGAAGACCCCGGAGCCCATCATCAGGGTGACCCAGGCGACGGCGCCGACGATGTTGAAGGTGATGAACTTCGGGTAGCTCATCGCCCCGGCGCCCGCGACGAAGGGCGCGAAGGTGCGGACGATGGGGACGAAGCGGGCGAGGATGATGGTCTTGCCGCCGTAGCGCTCGAAGTACGCGTGGGTCTTGGCGAGGTACTTCTTGTTGAAGAAGCGCGAGTCCTCGCTGGACATCACCCGGGGGCCGATGGCCTTGCCGACGTGGTAGTTCACCGTGTCGCCGACGATGGCCGCCGCGATGAGCGCGCCGCCCAGCAGGAAGATGTTGAGCTCGCCGGTGCTGCTGGCCACGAAGCCGGCGGTGAAGAGCAGCGAGTCACCCGGGAGGAAGGGCGTCACCACCAGGCCCGTCTCCGCGAAGACGATCACGATCAGGAGCCAGTACATGGCCGTGCCGTACTGGTGCGTGAGCGCCGTGAGCCCGGGGATGCTCACCAGCTGCTTGATGAAGTGCCATGCTTCCATGATTTTGCCCGACTAGACGAAGCGCCCAGCGAAGGGAAGTAAAGAACGAGGACCCGTATGGGCCCCGTCAGAACTCGCAGCGGGCCATGAGCGAGGCGAGGGCGCCGGGCTGATCGGGCGACCAGCCGTCGAGCAGGGCGTCGGTGACCGAGCGGTCGTCGGCGACCAGCGGGAGCAGCGGGTCGAGGTAGCGGCGCTCGTCCTGGCCGTCGGCGTCGAGGAGGGCGCGTCGGCCGAGGGCCTCGACGGCCACCGGGAGCACCGAACGGAGCAGGGCGCCGACCGTTGTCTTACCGATGGGGGTATGCAACCCCTCGGCGGCGATGCGGGGGCGCAGCGCGTGCCAGGCGTCGTGGCCGAAGGGGACGAAGGTCTCCTCCACGGCGGTGAGGGCGGCGTCGTCGTAGAGGACGGCGGTCCAGAGGGCGGAGAGGGCGACGGCGTAGGGGAGCGGCACCGAGTCGGCCCCGCGCACCTCCAGCGTGCGGGCGAGGCGCACCTCCGGGAACATCGTCTTCAGGTGCGTCTCCCAGTCGTACGCGGTGGCGCGGTGGCCGTTGAACCCCTCGGCCATGAAGCGCCGGAAGGAGTGCGTCGTGGCCTGCGTCGCCACCCCGTCGCGCTTCACCAGGAACATCGGCGCGTCGAGCGCCCACTGCGCATAGTCCGAGAGCGAGGCGCCCTTCTTCCAGGCGAAGGGGAGGAGCCCGGTGCGATCGGGGTCCATGCCCAGCCAGACGAGGGCCCGCTCGCTCTTCACGGGCTGCCGCGCGCCGTCCTTCATGGGGCTGTTGGCGAAGAGGCCCGACACCGCCGAGGAGAGCCCGAGGGCCGCGCGCAGCTTGCGCATGGCGTCGCGCTCGTCGCCGAAGTCGAAGTTGGCCTGCACCGTGGCGGTGCGCCGCATCATGTCGAGCGCGCGAGGGCCGCGGGTGGGCAGGTACTCCCTCATGATGGGGTAGCGGGACTTCGGGACCCAGTCGAGGTCGCCCTGCGTGGCGTAGGGCTGGAAGCCGAGGCCCAGCATGTGGAGCTTCGGAGAGAGCGAGAGCGAGCGCATCTCCTCGCGGTGCTGGCTGAGCTCGGCCTGGAGCCCGTGGAGGCTGTCGTGCGGCGCGCCGGAGAGCTCGAACTGCGAGCCGGGCTCCAGGGTGATGTTGGCCCTCGCGCGCTCGAGGCCGAGCACCGGGCCGCCGTCGGACTCCGGCGCGGTGGGGGTCCAGCCGTGGCGCTCGATGAGCTGCGCGAAGATCGCGTCGACGCCGGGCCGGGCGGGGTCGGAGTGGTAGTGAAGGGGCGCGCCGTCGTCGAAGAGCGCGACGCGCTCGGACTCGATGCCCACCGCGCGCTTGGAGGGACGGTACGATTGCTCGAACACCGCGAGCAGGTCGCCCTCGCCCTGGAGGAGGTCATCTTGGCTGGTGGCAGTCATCGCGGGCGAACATACCTTGCGAGGGCTCCAGGGCAACGCAGACTCGCGCGCCGCAGGTGCGAGACGCCGCGGGGTCAATGGGAGTAGTGTCCCGCGCCCAATGAGCAGCAGGATCGAATCGGGACTGACGATCGAGGGCAGCGTGCGGGGCGAAGGGGAGCTCGTGGTGGCCGGCCGGCTGCGCGGCGCGCTGGTGCTGAACGGCACGCTCGTGGTGGAGGAGGGCGGCATCGTCGAGGCGGAGGTCGAGGCGAACGGGGTCGTGGTGGCGGGCGTGCTCTCGGGCAGCGTCACCGCGCACGACGAGATGCGCATCCAGCCGGGAGGTTATGTCGACGCGAGGGTGCGGGCGGCGCGGCTGGCCGTGGCCGAGGGCGCGGTGTTCCGCGGCGACCTGCAGGCGGTGGTCACCCCGTCGACCCCGCCGCTCCCGCCGCCGGGCGGGGCGCGAGAGCGGCTGATCGCTCCTCCCTCCTCGTCGGCTCCCCGAGCGCTGGAGCCCACCGCCCCCGCGGTCGCCGCTCCTCCTCCCGCTCCTTCCCCTCCGAAGATGCGGGCCTTCGCGGCGCCGACGGCGGCTCCCGCTGCGCCGACGCCTCCCGCCCCGAAGAAGCCCGCGGCGCCCGTCGGTCCGCCGAGGATGCCCGCGCTCCCGAAGGGGCGCACCAGCTTCCAGGGTCGGTGATTTCAGGGCCGTGACGTGGTAGGCGCGGGCCCACCATGGCCCAGAAGATCGTCGACCGTCGCAAGCGCAACGCAACCCCCTCCGTCACCGAGTGGATCGGCGGACAGCTCACCACCGTCGACGGCCACGCCGTGGCGATCTGGGTACACCGCGGCCGCCCGGTGGCGCAGCGCGCGATGGACGGGCTCACCCTCGGCGAGGCGCTCTCCTCGCTGCTGGAGGGCGCCCCGGAGGACCGTCGCCCCACCAGGGCGCGCGTCGAGGCGGGCATCGCACTGACGCCGGTCGCGGGCGTGGAGCTGGTGACGGGCGAGGTCCCCGAGGTGGCGCGGCTGCAGGCGGTGATCGACGATGACGCGTCGCTGCCCACCACGGGCGAGCCCTCGCTGACGCGCGGCGGGAGAATCCCGGTGGGCGTCCTGGCGGGCCTCTTCGAGGCGGCCGCGAGGATGCAGCTGGCGTCGCCGTGGAGAAACCTCGGCGAGGCCGACCTGGTGAGGGTGCGCTGCCCCGCGCTGGGCGTCGACGGCCTGGTGGCCTCGGTGTTCAACCTCCCTGAGCCCGGCGACGGGACGCGCGGCGTGGCGTGCTTCGAGAGCCTGGAGGTGTTCCAGGCCTTTCAGCAGGAGGTGCTGGAGCACGGGGACAAGGCCACGGAGCACCTGCCGCGCTTCGTGGTCAACCTGCTCACGCCGCGCACGCTCTCCCCGGGGGTGGTGCGCGAGGTGGCGCAGCACGGGCTGCCGGTGGTCGAGGGCCGCGCGGTCTTCGTGACCGGACCGGAGCTGGAGGAGGGCCCCGGGCAGGCGTCGCCGAGGCAGATCCTTCAGGCGTGGGCGGTGGTCGAGGCCGTCACCTGGGTGTCGGGCCGCGAGGAGGACGGGAAGACCCTGCGCTTCGACGCGCTGGCCGAGCGCGACGCGTCGGTGACCTTCGTGGCGGCGATGATCCCGGGCCTGCCTCGGGTGGAGGTCGAGCCCGTGCTGGTCGACGAGATCGTGGGCTCGGAGATGGACGAGAACCCTCCGACGGAGGCGGAGTCCTACGCCGAGGAGGTGTGGCTCTCGACGGAGACCTGGTTCGAGGAGCAGCTCTCGGCGGGGCGCGACCGTCGCTCGCTGCGAGGGTTCAACGTGCTGGCCGACGTGCTGTGCGGGGGACTGGAAGACAGCGAGAGCGTGAAGCTGAGCGTCTGGGACGAGGCCGACGTGGGCGCGTGGGTGCGCGACGTGGCGGAGCAGGTGCCGGTGGTGCCGGACGAGCTGGCGCCGGCGCTGGACGACGTGGCCGCGTGGCTGCGCTGGTGCGAGAGCACCGGGCGCTGGTGGGGCGGGACGGCGCTGGCGGAGGTGGTGCTCGCGGCGAGGGAGTCGCTGCGCGCGGCGCTGGCGGAGAAGCCCGCGGAGGAGCAGCGGGGCCTGGACGCGTACTACGAGATGGTCTTCGGCCCGGACGACGCCGAGGGCGACGCGGAGGAGGGGTGAGCCCGCGGAGGGCTGTCGCCTACTCCGACAGCTCTCGCAGCACCGCCAGGCTGTAGCGCTCCCAGCGGCGTTCGGGCTGCGCGTGCGCGAGCGCGGCGTAGCGGTCCTGCGCGTTGTGCAGCGCGGCCTGGGCCTCCTCCAGGTCGGTGCCCGCGCCCGCGTTCTCCGCCCTCGCTCGCAGCGTGGCGGGGGACGGGTGGCGCAGCGCCACGGCGAGCATCAGGTCCGTCGCGGCGAGGGCCTCGTCGCGGGGGTAGCGGGGGTCGATGCGCGCGGCGATGCTGATCATCGGGCGCCGCAGCTCGGCGCAGGCGCGAGGGTGGTCCTGGTCGTCGAGGCCGATGATGGCGGTGCAGCGCGAGGCGATCACCCACGCCGCGAAGCCTCGCTGCACGGCGGGCGAGACGCGCAGCAGCGTGTCCGTCACGGGCTCCACCTCGCCCCGCTCCGGCGTCGGCAGCGCCAGCCGCTCCCAGCGCAGAAGAAACCACCCCAGCCGATGCGCGTCGGTCATCGTCGGGTCGGCGAGCGGGCCGGCGAGCGCATGCCTCGCGGCCACCACCGTCCCCGGATCACCCGGGTTGCGCAGGGCATCCAGCCATCGCTGCGCCGCGAGGGCGCGGATGGCCAGGGCCCGCTCCGGCGCGCCGTCGGTGGCGTCGAAGAGCGTCTGGGCGAACTGCGCCTGGGCATGCACCTTCGCGTCGTGGTCGCGGCGGGAGTGGGCGAGGGTGAGGGCGTTCCACGCGGCGAGCGCCTCGTTGGTGGCCGGGGGCCTCGGGCGCTGGAGGTCGCGGCGGTGCTCGGCGAGCAGCTCGGAGCCGTCGATCGCGAGCGGCGGCAGCGACGTCGGGTAGAGCGGGGTGCGGTGAGCGATCGGGAGGAGGACCGTCGCCGCCAGCACCAGCGCGCCGAGCGCGATGAGCGGAGGGACGTCCCGGACCTTCGGTGCGGCGTCGGACATACGTACCCCTGACGGTATACGGTCAACCGCGCCCGAGGGTGTCGTCCCGGGAAAAGCCGATGACACCGCGGACCCGCGCGTGAGAGAGTCCCCGTCCCTTCCGATGCACAGCGAAAAGCGCGCTCACACCAGGTTTCCGGCGAGGCTGCGGGTGTCCTTCGAGGCCGGTGATCGCCGCATCGAGTGCCGCACGCGCGACCTCTCGCTGGGGGGGATGTTCCTCGACACGACGGCGGTGTCGCTGCCCTTCGGCACCGAGCTCACGGTCACCCTCACGCTGCCGATGCTCGTCGACCCGGCGCCGGTGCGCTGCGTGGTGCGCTGGGCCATCGCGAGCGGGATGGGCGTCTCCTTCCTCTCGCTGAGGGCGGCGGAGACGTGGGCCATCAACCAGCTCACGGTGCAGTCCCGGGACCTCCCCCGCTGACGGCCGTGCGGGCCTCCCTCGTCGCCACGGCGCTCCTCGCTCTCGGCGCCGTGGCGTGCCGCGACCCCTATCCCCACCCCCGCTTCCTCGGCGCTGGCAGCGCCACCCCCCACCGCGGCGGGACCATCCGCTTCGCCTTCGACTCCGACCTCAACACCATCGACCCGGCGCTCGCCAACGACACCGTCGCGGGCGTCCCGACGAGGCTCGTCCACGAGGGCCTGGTCAACTACGCCCCCGGCACCACCACCGTGGTGCCCGCCCTCGCCGAGCGCTGGGAGGTCTCCCCCGACGGGCGCACGTACACCTTCCACCTGCGCCCCGGGGTGGTGTTCTCCGACGGCTCGCCCATCACCAGCGACGACTTCCGCTATAGCTGGGAGCGGCTGCTCAACCCTCGGCGCATCCCCTCTCCGGGCGCCGAGAACTACCGGCTCATCGTCGGCTTCGACGAGTTTCGCAGCGGCCGATCGCCCCACCTCGCGGGCCTGGAGACGCCCGACCCGCGCACCGTGGTGCTCCACCTCACGGACGCCGACCGCACCTTCCTCTACCTGATGGCGATGCGCTTCACGTCGGTGGTCCCCCGCCGCGTGGTGGAGGCCCTCGGCGACGAGGGCTTCGGCCAGCGCCCCGTCGGCGCGGGCCCGTACCTCATGGAGCGCTGGGAGCCCAACACCCGCATCACCCTGCGCCGCAACCCCCGCTTCTGGAACGCCTCGCACATCTACCTCGACCGCATCGAGCTCGACCTCTCGGTGGCGCGGCACCTCCAGTTCATGCGCTTCCTCGCGGGCGAGCTCGACTACGCGCACAACTACTCGCTGAGCACGGCGGACTACCTCTGGCTGCTCTCCAACCGCTCGTGGCGCCCCTACGTGGTGCGCCAGCCCGGCACCCTCATCGGCGGCTTCATGATGAACACCGAGATGGCGCCCTTCGACAACGTGCACGTGCGCCGCGCGGTGACCTACGCGCTCGACCGCGACGGCATCGCCCGGGCGCGCAACAACCGCATCTCCCCCGCGTGGTCGCTCTACCCCCCGACCATCCCGGGCTATCGGGCGGACAACCCGCTGCGGCAGCGCTTCGACCTCGCCGCCGCGCGCCGGGAGATGGCCCTCGCGGGCTATCCCCACGGCATCCCCGAGGAGGTCACGCTCTGGCTCGGCGAGGGCGAGACCGGGAGCATCTACGGCGACCTGGTGCAGGCCGACCTGAGGCGCATCGGCATCCGGGTGCGGCAGCGCCCCGCCTCGGGGAGCATCTACTACGCGACGCTCGGTCGACGGCGCACCGTGCAGCTCGCCTTCACGGGCTGGCAGATGGACTTCCCCGACCCGTCGAACTTCATCGAGCCCAACTTCCACTCCCGCTCCATTCAAGACGAGCAGAGCTCGAACCACGCGTTCTACTCCAACCCCCGGCTCGATCAGCTCCTCGACCGCGCCAAGGTCGAGGGCGACACCGACGCGCGCATCGGGCTCTACCAGCAGGCCGAGGACATCCTCCTGCGCGACGCGCCGTGGGCCTATATGTACACGTCGCTCAACATCTTCGTGACGCAGCCCTACGTGCGCGGATGGGCGCCGCACCCGGTCTGGAGCGACTACCTCGGCGAGGCCTGGCTCGACCTCCCCACGCGCGACTGGGTCGCCGCGCGCCACGCCCACCAGCGCTCGCTCGGATCGCTCGGGGCCCTCGCCAACCCCATCACCCCGATGGGGGCGCGATGATACGGTTCATCCTCCGGCGCCTCGGGTGGAGCCTGCTGGTGCTGTGGTTCGTCGCCACGGTGACCTTCTTCGGATCGCTCCGCGTCGGAGACCCGGTGGTCACCCTGGCGGGACCCCACGCCAGCGCGCGCGACCGCGCCTTCATCCGACACTTCTATCACCTCGATGAGCCCCCGATTCGCCAGTACGCCCACTACATGGGCAACCTGGTGAAGGGCGACCTGGGCCGGAGCTTCCGCTACCGGCAGCCCGTGGCGACGCTCATCGCGGTGCGCCTGCCTCGCACGCTGCTGCTGGGCGCCATGACCATCGCCTTCGAGCTGGCCCTCGGCATCCTCGCCGGGACCATCGCGGCGCTGCGCCGCGGGACGCGCACCGAGTCGCTGGTGCTTGGCGCGACCTTCGTGGGCATCTCCACGCCGACCTTCCTCTCGGGAAAGCTCTTCCTCTTCATCGTGGCCTATCAATGGGGCTGGTTTCCCATTGGTGGTTATGGCGACACGGCGCTCAGCCATGTGTGGCACGGGATCCTCCCCGCGGTGACCATCGGGCTCCTCGGCACGGCGTGGCAGGCGAGGCTGGTGCGAGGCGAGCTGGTCGAGGTGCTCCAGTCGGACTACGTGCGCACCGCGAGGGCCAAGGGGCTGAGCCCGGCCGCGGTGGTGGTGAAGCACGCGCTGCGCAACGCCCTGCTGCCGGTGCTGACCTCGCTGGGACTGAGCTTCGGGGCGCTGTTCTCCGGGGCGATCGTGACCGAGGCGATCTTCGCGTGGCCAGGGCTCGGCCGCCTCGCCTTCGAGGCCATCACGGGCATGGACCTCCCGGTGATGATGGGCACCGTGCTGCTGGCCTCGACGGGCATCCTGGTGGGCAACCTGCTCACCGACCTGCTCTACGCCGCGCTCGACCCTCGCATCCGCCGGGGGTGATCGTCGGACGAGCCCCCTGGCTTTCTCCAGCCCGGCGACGCGGTACGCTCCGCGACGATGTTCCCTCTGCTGGTCGGCGTGGTGGTGCTGCTCTCGGGCGGGGTCGCGGCCTTCATGGCCGAGAACCACGGCCCGCTCGACCCTGACAAGCTCTACGCCGGCTCCCTCGGCGCCCTGATCTTCCTGGCCGCGGGGCCCCTCACCGAGACCCTGCTCGCGCGTCGATACGGCCCCCGGGCGCGGGTCGACCTCTGGCGCTCGGTGCAGTTCGCGGCCGTGCTGCTCTCGCTCGCCACCTGGCTCCAGCTCTCTCCCCTCTTCTCTCGCCCGTCCTACCTCTCCGGGGGTTCGAGCCGCTGGGAGCAGCTCGAGCCCGAGCACTTCATCGTCCCCCTCGGCGCGGCGCTCGCGGCCCTCGTCGCCCGTCGCATCCGGGTCCCCTCTCGGCTCCCGCAGCGCGCGCTGGCCTCGATGCTCGTTGCGCTGGTCGTGCTGGTGGGCGCCGAGGTGCGCCTCCACCGCGCAGTGCCGCCCTGGAGGCTCGTCGATCACCTGCCCGTGGTGATGACCCTCCCTCCCGTCGATCGCTCCCAGGGCACCAGCGTCACCCAGCACCAGGGCGACGACCTCTGGGTGCGGCGCTTCTGGAGCGCGCAGTACCCGGCCTACTGCGACGTGAGCGTCGCCCGCAGCGAGCAGGCGCTGCTGACCTCGATGGCGCCCGAGCGCATGGTGCCCGTCGGCTGCGGGGTGCTGACGCTGCGCTCGCTGCCCGCGACGGGTGAGTACGCCCTGGTCGCGCCCGCCGCGCCGTACCGCAGCATCTTCGTGCTCGACGGGGCCACCCTCGCTCGCCTTCCGGTCGGGCGCGCCCGGCTCGCGGACTACACCGACCGCATCGCTCCCCCGAAGGGCTGGGTGCGCCTCTCCTGGGCGATGCTCGGGCTGGGCGCGCTGGCGCTCGCCTCGCGCCGAGGATCGAGGCGCTGGCGCGAGGGCCGTGACCGCTGGCGGGCCGCGACGCTCGACCCGGACGGCGCGGTGCGCTTCGAGGACGGAGCCACGGCGGCGCTCTCGTATGGCGCGGCGCTGTCCCCAGGCCCCGTGGTGGTGCTCGCCCCCGAGGCGCGCAGCGAGGGTGGGCCGTTTCGCGCGGGCCCGGCGATGGTCACGCTGGATCCGGGCGACGTGCGCTCGGGCACCCCGGCGTCGCTGCTCGCCGAGCTCGACGCGTCGAGGGACGCGGTGTGGGTGCACCTCGCGGCGGCGGCGTGGCTGGCGGTGGCGCCGCTCGCTCCGTACGCGCTGCGGGGGATGTGGTTCTAGCCGTCGGCGACGGGAGCCCCTCCAACCTCCTCCGCGCCCGTTGCGCCCGCAGGGAAGCGAGTGCAGTCTCCGCCGCCATGGAAATCCTCTTCGTCAGCCCGGAGGTCGTGCCCTTCTCGAAGGTCGGCGGCCTCGGGGACGTCGTCGGCGCGCTCCCCAAGGCCCTGCGCGCCCTCGGCCACAAGGTCACCGTCCTCTCGCTCCGCTACGGCAGCATCGACCCCGCCGAGCACGCCCTCGCGCGCAGGCTCGTCAAGGTGAAGGTCCACCTCGGGGGCGAGAACGTCGACGCCGAGGTCTACGAGACCCGGCTGCCGTCGGGCGTCACGGTGGTCTTCCTCGGCGCCCCGCGCATCAGCGACCGGCCGGGCGTCTACGGCGAGGGGGCCAACGCCTACGAAGACAACCACCTGCGCTTCGGCCTGCTCTGCAAGGGCGCCGTGGCGTGGATGCGCATGCAGCCCAGGGTCCCCGACCTCGTCCACCTCCACGACTGGACCACCGGGATCATCCCCGCGCTCCTCAAGCAGGAGGCCAAGGATGACCCGCGGCTCGGCCTCGTCCGCACGGTCTTCACCATCCACAACGCCGCCCACCAGGGCACCTTCCCCGTCTCGACGCTCGCCGACGTCGGCCTCCACCCTGCGGCTGCCGCGCACATGGAGTTCTACGGTCAGGTGTCGTGGCTCAAGGCCGGGATCATCGACTCCGACCGGGTGACCACCGTGTCGCCCACCTACGCCCACGAGATCGTCACGCCCGTCGGCGGCGCCAACATGGACGGCGTCCTGCGGGCCCACGCCAAGGGCCTCGTCGGCATCCTCAACGGCATCGACCCGGGCGTCTGGAACCCCTCCACCGACCCGCACATCATCTCCCGCTACGACGTGGTCGACCCGCTCCCCAAGGCGCGCTGCAAGACCGCCCTCCAGAAGGCCCTCGGGCTCCCGGTGCGGCCCGACACCCCGGTGCTCGGCATGGTCGCCCGCCTCGACACCCAGAAGGGCATCGACCTGCTGCTGGGCTGCGCCTCGCAGCTCCTGCGCCAGGACGTGCAGCTCGTGGTGCAGGGGTCCGGCGACCCGGAGTTCACCACCGCCCTCGCCGCGCTGGCGAAGGACATGCCCGAGAAGGTGGCGTTTCGCACGGAGTTCGACGACGGCCTCGCGCACCGCATCATCGCCGGCTCCGACCTCTTCCTGGTCCCCTCGCGCTTCGAGCCGAGCGGGCTCACGCAGCTCTACGCCATGCGCTACGGCACCGTGCCCGTGGTGCGCAACACCGGCGGCCTGCGCGACACCGTGGTCGACTGCGACGCCTCGCTCGGCACGGGCACCGGCTTCGTCTTCGACGAGCTCACCCCCGACGCCTTCTACGGGGCCATCGCCCGAGGGCTCTCGGCCTACGCGCAGACCGAGCGCTTCGCCTCCCTGCGCCGCCGGGTGATGCGCCTCGACCACGCGTGGGACCGCGCGGCCCGACGCTACGCCGCCATCTACCGCGAGCTCCTCCCGGGCTCCGAAGACGGCCCCTCCGCGACGGCGTGACCGTCCCCCGTCCGCGCATCGTCGTCGTCTCCGGGGCGACGGCCACGGGCAAGACCGCCCTGGCCGTCGACCTCGCCCGCGCCCTCGACGGAGAGCTCGTCGGCGCCGACTCGGTGCAGCTCTACGACCGCCTGCTCATCGGCTCCGCGCGCCCCACCGAGGAGGAGCTCTCGGGCGTCCCCCACCACCTGCTCGGAGCCCTCGACCTGAGGGCCCCCTACGACGCCGCGAAGTTCATCGACGACGCCGACCGCGCCATCGCGGGCATTACCTCTCGGGGTAAAACGGCCATCGTGGTGGGCGGCACCGGGCTCTACCTCCGCGCGCTGGTGAAGGGCCTCGCCACGGGCATCCCCGCCGACGCCGGGGTGAGGGCGGAGCTTCACGCGCGCATCGCGGCGGGCGACGCGGAGACGCTGAGGGAGATGCACCGCGAGGTGGCGGCGGTCGACCCGGAGTACGCCGCGCGCATCCACGTGACCGACCCGGTGCGCATCGTGAGGGCGCTGGAGGTCTTCGCGGTGAGCGGGCTCCCGCTGTCGGAGCACCACCGCCGTCACGCCGCGCTGGGGCCGCGCTACGAGGCGAGCTGGTGGTGCCTGGAGATCGAGCGCGACGCGCTGCGGGCGAGGGTGGTCCCGCGCACCCGGGAGATGCTGGCGAGGGGCTGGGTCGACGAGGTGCGGGGCATCCTGGCGGACGGCTACGAGCACGACCTGAAGCCGCTGCGGAGCGTCGGCTACGCCGAGGTGGTGGCGCACCTTCGGGGCGAGCTCCCGGCGAGGGCGCTGTCGACGGAGATCGAGCGGGCGACGATGTCCTTCGCCAAGCGGCAGCGAACGTGGTTTCGCGGCGAGGAGGGCGTGGAGTGGCTGACGCTCGCGGCGGCTCGCGAGCGCTCACGCTGGGACGCGCTCTCGGAGTGGCTGAAGCGCTGAGCGGCGGTTCAGTCGGCCGAAGGGCCCGCGTCGGCGGTGGTCCCGGTGTCGGTGTCGGCGCCGGTGTCGGCGGTGGTCCCGGTGTCGGTGTCGGGGCCCGCATCCACGCCCGTGTCGACGACGGAGCCCGTGTCGGTGATGGTCACGGCGCCGGTGTCGGTGACGATCCCCGAGTCGGTGCGGCCGACGCGAGGGAGGCAGGCGGTGATGGCGGCGGCCGCGGCGGCGTTGGCGGGGCAGCAGATGCACGAGAGGCCGTTGCACTCACGCTCCGGGGCGGACTCGTTGCGGCAGAGGTCGGTCTCCGCGTTGCAGTCGGAGTTCTGCTGGCAGCGCTGACCCGAGGCCTGCGTGGTGCAGCCGAGCATCGTCACGAAAAGAAACAAGAACGCGGTCCATCGCATGATCGTCGGGCACTCCACGGAGGCGAAACGTCGGGTCGTTCGCGGCGGCGCAGTCTATCCAGACGGCCTCGCATGGCAATGGGTACTGCTGCCGTCTGGAGTTCGGAGTACGGTCGCGAGGCCGTCAGCGAGGAGTCTCCGGTACGACCGCGAGGCCGTCATCGACCAGAGCCAGACCCTGAGCGTTAGCGAGGGGGAGCGACCTACCACGCTGCCAGCGCGGAGTTCTGACGCCGCCTCAGCCCGGAGACCGACCACGTTCCCAGACGACGACTGGCAGCGTGGTAGGTCGCTCCCCCTCGCTAACGCTCAGGGTCTGGCTCTGGTCGCTGACGGCCTCGCGGTCGTACCGGGGACTCCCCGCCGATGGCCTTCCGGTCGTACCGGGGACGTCCCGCCGACGGCCTCGCGGTCGTACCGGGGACTCCTCGCCGACGGCCTCGCGGTCGTACCGGGGATATCCCCGCCGACGGCCTCGCGCCCATACTCCGAACTCCAGGCTGCCGCGGTCGCGCGGGGCCCCTGTTACCGCCCCAGCGCCCCGCAGAGCAGCGCCCCCGCGGCCAGCGCCAGCGCCAGCGCGTAGCCCGCCCGCGAAGGGCGCACCGAGGCCCCGAGGGTGAGCGCGCACGACGCCAGCAGCAGGTCGACCGAGCGGTCGAGCCAGCGCCCCCGCGCCTGCGAGGCGATGTACACCGCCCGGCGGACGTCCGCCTCCCAGAGGCTCCTCGTGGCCAGCACCGCCGCCAGCGCCCCTACGGCGCAGAGCCCGGCCAGCGCCCTCGACCAGCGCCCCGGCAGCGCCAGCGCCAGCGCGCTCGCCGCCAGCGCCACCCCGATCGGAACCATCGGGATCACGCTCACGGCCACAGCCCCAGCAGCGCACCGGCCACGCCCAGGGCCAGCGCGACGTGCAGGCTGCGGTCGCCGCGCAGCCAGCGGGCGCGCCCCGCGAGGGCGGTGAGCGCCACGGCGAGCGCTACCGTGAGGTAGGCGGTCACCAGCATCCGGTCGAGGAAGGGCGAGCGCTCGGCCCAGACCACCATCGCGGGGTCGGGCTCGGGGTGCGTGCTGCGCTCGATCAGGGCCACCAGCGTGCGGACCATCGGTGCGACGGAGAGCGCGAGGGAGAGGCCCACGCTCCAGGGGCGGGCGCTCACGGGGAGGCGCTCCCGGCGTGAAAGGCGATCACCCTCGGGCACTCCGGGTCGGAAGAGAACCCGTGGCCCAGGTGACGGCTGACGACCTTGCAGCCGCCACGGCACACCCGCCGCAGCGGGCACGACGCGCAGGGCTCCGGCGGGGCTGCGACGAAGGCCCGAAACGCCGCGATCCCTTCGTCCCCCGGGGCGTCGTCGAAGCTGCACCCGCCGGCGCTGCCGTCGCGGCGCACCGACCCGAGGTGCCCCCCGGCCTCGCAGCCGAAGACCCCGAAGCGCTCCAGCATCGCCGCCTCGGGCAGCGCCTTGGAGACCAGCGGCACCAGCGCGCAGTCGACGCGCACCGAGAAGCCCTCCCCCAGCGTCGGGGAGAGCGAGCGCAGGGTCTCTCCGAGGGCGTCGCACTGGGCGGGCGTGAGCCTCCGGGCGAGGTAGTCCAGCGAGGCCGCGCGCCCCGCGGGCTTGTAGCGCAGCAGCTGCAGCTCGCGCGCCCCGAGGGAGCGCACATGGTCGACGGTGGCCGAGAGCCCGTCGACGTTCTGCCGGGTGAGCACGTGGTTGACGCCCACCGCGACCCCCTGGGCGCGCAGCGTGGCGATGGCCCGCTCGGCGACCGCGACCCCGTCGAAGCCTCGCACCGCCTCGTAGCCGCCGAGCACCCCGTCGTGGGAGACGTTCACCTGCGCGAAGGAGCGCAGCGCCCGGGCGCGGGCGGGGGTGAGCCCGTAGCCGCTGGTGGTGACCACCGGGGTGAGGCCCAGCGAGCGGGCCTCGTCGGCGAGCTCGCCGAGGTCGTCGCGCAGCAGGGGCTCGCCGCCCCCGAAGGCGACGGTGAAGACCCCGGAGGCGTGGAGCTCGCGCAGGGTCTTACGGAGCTGGGTAAGAGGGACGTGGGCGCCGTCGGTGGTGGCGGACTGGTAGCAGCCCGAGCAGTCGACCGGGCAGCGCGCGGTGACCGCGACGTGCACCTCCAGCGGGGCGGAGACGTGGCCCGGAGGGAAGGTCGCGGGGGGGAGGCCCAGGCGGTCGGCGCGGCGGTGGTCGAGGGCGACGAGGGTGTCGTCGCCGAGGCGGATCCAGGCGCCGAAGGGCTCTCTGCGCGCCCTGGTGGGGAGTGAGCTCACAGCGCTTCGGGAGGTGGCGCGGGGGCGGGCTCGTCGGGCTCGTCGGGCTCGTCGGGCTTCGGGTCGAGCGAGGCGGCGACGGCGGCCAGGATGGCGGTGCCGAGGGTGGCCGAGAGGAAGAGCATCTCCACGGCGCTGCCGATGGAGGAGCAGTTGGCGCCCGGCCCCCGGCGCACCACCAGCACGCCGTCGGTCGTGTCTTCGAGGGCCTCGCTCATGGGGCGGGGACCACCTCGACGTCGAGCACGGTCTCGCCCACGTCGCTGTTGCTGGCGCTGCGCTCGCACACGGTGTAGCGCCCCGCCCGAAGGTCGCGGGCGACGGAGAAAGCGGGGCTGTCCGCGAGGGTTCCGTCGATCAGGGGGCAGGCGAAGGGCCCGTTGGCGTTGGCGGTGGTGAGCAGCCGCCCTTCGGGATCGAAGAGGTCGAGCACGAGCGAGGTGCTGGGGCAGAGCCCGTTGGCGCCGGCCACGCGAGCGACGAGCCGCGCCCCGGCGGTCGCCTCCACGGAGACGCAGTCGAGGTCGCCCGAGCTGAGGCTCCCTCGCACCGACGACGAGGCGCCGGGGAGGGACTGCGCGAGGCTCACCCGGTCGTTGGGCTCGACCTCCGCGGTGGGCGTCGCGCAGCGGCCGGTGTTGAAGCCCGTGGCGTGGCAGACCTGCCCCGCGGCGCAGCCCAGGGAGAGCGTTCGGGGGTCGCAGGCCCCGGACTCGCCGACGCCCTGGCAGACGCCCGCGCCCGAGGCGGCGCTGCAGCGGAGCTCGCCGTCGCAGCGGGGGGTGGCGGCGCGGCAGGCGGCGCCCGGGGCGCTCCCGTCGGCCCGGCAGCGGCCCGCGGTGGGGGAGGCTCCGTCGCGGGCGCAGGTGGTCCCGGTGCCGCAGATCACGCCGGAGGAGAAGAGCTCGCAGGGCTCGGCCACGGTGGCGACGCGCACGCAGCGACCCGAGGCGGGGGTCGCGGTGTTGGTGCAGACGAGGCCGGCGTTGCAGGCGGCTCCGGTGGCGCGGCAGCGGCCTGCCTCGAGGCCGTCGGTGAAGCAGCGCCCCCGGGTGCGATCGGTCGGATCGGTGAGGAAGCACACGTTGCCGGTCACGCAGGGGACGAAGGCGGTGCAGACCTCGCCGGGGGCCGCCGCGGCGCCGTTGCAGCGGGCGGGGGTGACGCCGGTGTTGCAGGTGAGCCCTGCGCCGGTGCAGGCGTTGCCGGCCGCGCAGGCCATGCCCGGAACCGTCGCCGCGTCGGTGCACCGCCCGACGGACTGCGCGCCGTGGGCGAAGTGGCAGGCCTGGCCCGAAGGGCACACCGAGTCGGCGAGGTTGCACTCTCCGCCGCGGGCCACGGTGACGCGGCAGGCGCCGGCAGGTCCGTCGCAGGCGAGGCCCTCGCCGGTGCAGCGGTCGCCCGAGGCGCAGGCGGCGTTGGCGACGGTGCCTCGGGCGCGGCAGACGCCCACGGCGCCGGGCTGGGTGACGCACGAGGCGTCGGGGGAGCAGCGGTTCCAGGCCGAGGCGCCGGCCTCGCAGGGCATGCCGGGGGGCTGCGCGCGGAAGCAGAGGTTGGTGCTGGTGTCGCAGGAGAGGCCAGCCTCGCAGGCGTCGCTGGCGCATGGGGTGCCGGGCGCGGTGCCGGCGCGGCGGCACGACCCTTCGACGGCGCCGGGGGTGGGGCCCACGCAGGTGAGCCCCGGGGCGCAGGCTCCGGTGAGCTGTCGGCGGTCGCAGCGGGCGCCCTCGGCGATGGGGGAGACCTCCTCGACGGTGAGCTCGAAGGCGCCCTGCACCACGCGGCCCGGGAGGGCGGTGGTGGAGGCGAGGCCGCCGACGGCGATGTGCACCACGGCCCCGGCGGGGAGCGCTGCGGTGGCGACGCGGGAGGCGAAGCGGTTGCGGCTGGCGGCGGTCGCGGTGGGGTCGTCGTTGTTGCAGAAGAAGTCGCGGGGGTTGGCCACGCAGGCGCGCATCGCGAGCACGGAGAGGGTGGTGTCGAAGGTGGCCGCGGTGCCCGGGTTGGCGGTGCTCACCCGGAGCGATCCGGCGCGGCGCATCACATAGCGAAACACCCGCTGGTAGGTCGTACGGAAGCCGCACTGGCTGCTGAAGGCGGCGGGGGGCTGGAGGCCGAGGGTGTTGCTGTTGCGAAGGCCCCGGTTGTCGCCGGTGAGCCGGGTGACCTCGCCGTCGAGGGTGCCCAGCTCGACGAGGTCTTCGACCTCGACGTCGTTGCACTCCGCGGGCAGCGGCACGTCGGGAGAGGTCCGCTGCACGTCCACGGCGGGGACGTCCGCCGGAGGGACGTCCATCGCTCCCGAGTCGGGCCCGGCGTCGAGGGGGCTTGCAGGTTGGGGGTCGGTGCCACAACCAAGGAGGGCCGCCGCGACCAGGGGCGCGAGGAGTGGGTATCGCATGAGGGCCCGCGATGATGGTGCAACCCGGGTGCGGGTGTCGAGCGCCGCTGCAGGGCCACCACCCATCACCGAACACCCTGAACGAGCGCTCTGACAGGGCGCTTTCCGGGTGAGGTGCCTGCTAGGCTGTGATGACCCCAATGACAAACACGGTGGATGGCCTCGTGGAAAAAATACGCGAACAGCTTTCTTCGAGGAAGCGCGAGTCCGAAGAGCGGGTGGCCCGCATCAAGGCCGCCGCGGACGAGTACCTGAGGGCGATCGAGGCCGACCTGGTGGCCGACGTGGCGGTGCGCGTGGGCCTGGAGACGCAGCGCAGCACGTCGGCGGTGAAGGCCGCGCTGACGCTGCGCTCGCTGATCGAGTCGCTGCCCGAGGCGAGGTTGAGGACGGAGCCTGCGCCGCAGCAACAGCAGCAGCCCACGGCGGAGGCGGCTGCGAGCGAGGTGCACGAGGAGGTCCACGAGGAGCCGAGGGCGCCGGTGGCCCCGCGGCGGGTGGAGACCGACCCGGAGATCGAGGCGCTCTACAAGGAGTTTCACTCGATGGAGTTCGACAGCCTGAGCGACGGGCTGTTCAAGCCCTGGGCGGAGGAGTTCGCGTGCCGCGCGAGGGGGCTCCAGGCGAGGGGGCTGGCCGACGGCAACGACCTGCTGACGCGGATGTTCCGGGTGCTGACGGCGAAGGCCTTCCAGAGAAACACCCGGGACATCTTCGGGCTGGCGCGCAGCCACCACGGAGACTGGGTGGCGCGCGCCGAGAGGGCGAAGCGGGAGCGGGAGCAGGTGCAGGCGGGGCCGGCGCCGCGCTCGGTGTCGACGCGCATCGTGATCCCCGAGGCGCTGAGGGCGGCGGTGGTCACCCCGGAGGAGGACGAGGGCGCCGCCTGGCCCGAGCTGCCGAAGCTGCTGGCGCTCTGCGCCGAGCGGCCGCTGGTGCTGCTGGGCGGCGTGGTGAAGCAGGAGAAGCTGGAGCGCTTGAAGAAGCACCTGGGCGCCGAGGTCGAGTGGATCGCCACGGACAACGGCAACCCCCAGGGCATCGCGTCGCTGGAGCGTCGGGTGCGCGAGGGCCGCGTCGGGGCCGTGGTGGTGCTGGAGGAGCTGATAGGCCACCGGCACTTCTCGCCCGTGGTCGACGCCGCGAGGCAGGTGATGATGCCCATCGCCTATGGCGCCAAGGCGGGCAAGGCCTCCATCGTGAGGGCGCTTCAGGACATCGAGGCCATGCTGGGCAAGGAGCCCCCGGCCGCGGGGGCGTGAGCTCCCGCGCGACTACCGACCCACGTAGCCGGCGCCCGTCAGCAGCCCCTGGCCTGCCGGGCTCGTGGCCAGCGCGGTGAAGCCCTCCATCGCCGCCGTGGGCGCCCGCGAGGCCTCCCTCGCCAGCACCACCGCCAGCACCAGCGGATAGCGCAGCGTGCGCACCGCCGCCGCGGTGGGCGCCACCGCCGGCGCTCGACCGCCCGCCACGCCCAGCGCTCGCACCGTCGCGTCGACGGCGCCCAGCGACACCACGGCCACCGCGCTCGGATCGGCCGCCACCGCGCGCACCGCCGCGGCCTCGTCGGCCACGGTGGTCACCGTCGGCGCCAGCGTGAGCGCGGGCGTCGCCCGCGAGAGCACCAGCGTCCGCAGCGCCGAGAGCGCCGAGGTCTCCCCCGAGGGCAGCACCAGCCGAGGGCTCACGTTGGCGCCGCGCACCGCGCGCCAGGTGGTCATCCGCCCCGCGAAGAGCTCGCCCAGGGCGGTCAGCGTGAGGCTCCGCACCGGGTTGGACGGGTGCACCACCACCGCCGCGGCGTCGTAGCCCACCACGCGCTCGGTCGCCGCGCGGGCTTCGGTGCCGGCTGCCAGGAAGAGCCCCACCATCGCCCGTCCGGAGGTCACCATCGCCCTCGCGTCGCCCGGGGTGAGCGTCACCCTCGTGCCGCCAGGACCCTGCGCGAAGGCCCTCGCCCACGCGGTCGCCAGCGTCGGGGAGAGCGTCGGGTCGGCCGCCACGGAGAGCGTCTCCATCGCCGTCGCCCCAGCGCCCCCGGAGGACGCGTCGATCAGGGTCGAGGGCACCAGCACCGTCGAAGGATCAGGGGGCGGAGGGGCCGGCGTGGCGGCCACGGCGTTGCGCAGCGCCAGCCTTCGCTCCAGGGCGTCGGCGCGGTGGCTCTCGCTCACCCACAGCCCGAGCGTCGCGGCTGCGGTCGCCCAGCCCGCGAGGGCCAGCGCCACCAGGGCCGACTTCATCCGCCCCGACATCCCCGAGGCGCCGTGCTCCGGCGAGGGCTGGTCGGCGGCGGGCGCGTCCTTGGGGGCGCCGAGCTCGTACGCGGACTCCGGAGGCGCCGGGGGCAGCGAGCCCAGCACCATCGACGACGAGGGCGTCGGGGGCGCCGGGGCCGGGGGCGCCGGGGGCTTCACCCTCGCCGCGTGGAGGGCGCCCGGAAACACCGACGCGGGCCGCAGCAGCGAGAGCCCTCGGCCCCCGCCCTCGGCCGGGGCGTCGTCGACCATCGTCGGCATGTCGTCGCCGCCCGGCGAGGGGATCTCCCCGGCGTCGATGCGCTCCCACCGGGTCTCGATGGGCTGCCCGTCGAGCCCGAACTCCACCAGCTTCGCCAGCGTGGCGGTCTCCACCTCCCAGCCGTGGGCCTCCATCACCTCGCCCAGCGCCGCGCGCATCGCCTGGGCGCTCGGCCAGCGCCTCGACGTGTCCCGCTCCAGCGCCGTCATCACCACGCGGGCGAGGTCGTCGGGGTAGTCCTGCACCCGGGTGCCCGGCGGCGGGATCGTGTCGATCACCACGGCCTTGTAGAGTTCCGGGGCGGCGGAGCCCTTGAAGAGCCGGGCGCTCCCGGTGGACATCTCGTAGAGCGACACGCCCAGGGAGAAGAGGTCGGCGCGCTTGTCGAGGGGCTGCGAGCCGGGCTCCCACTGCTCCGGGGACATGTAGCTGAACTTGCCCTTCACCCTCGCGACCTGGGTGCGGCCGAGGGCGGTCTCCGCGCGGGCGATGCCGAAGTCCACCAGCTTCACCACGCCGTCTTCGGCGATGAGGATGTTCTGCGGGGTGACGTCGCGGTGCACCACGTTGAGGGGCGCCCCGTCGGCGCCGAGGGCCTCGTGGGCGTAGGCCAGGCCGTCGAGCACGTCGGCGACGATGCGCGCCGCCAGCGGGATGGGGATCGATCGGCCCTTCTTGGCCAGCAGCAGCATCAGGGTGGCGACGGAGACGCCGCGCACCAGCTCCATCGCCAGGAACAGCCGGTCGCCCTCGCGCCCGACCTCGTACACGGGCACCAGGTTGGGGTGGTGGAAGGCCTCCGCCACCAGGGCCTCGCGAAGGAACATCCGCACCGTGTCGTCGTCGGTGGCGACCTCGCTCTTCAGCACCTTGAGCGCGACGGTGCGCCCGAGCTCGGGCCCGGCGACCTGCCGCGCGAGGTACACGTCCGCCATGCCGCCGGAGGCGATGCGGCGCTCGAGCACGTAGCGCCCAAGGCGCCTGCCCCTCTCGCTCGTCAGCAATGGATCGGCCGATGCCATCGATCGACCACCGTAGCCCAGCGCGACGCGGGGCGTCACGTTTCGCCCGATCGCCTCTGGGCCCTCCTCGGGAGCTCTCAAGCGGGCTTCGGGACCAGCCAGCGGGTGAGCGCCCAGTACACCTCGCGCTCCCTCGTGGGGAGCGAGCGCACCCGCTTCATCGCGTCGAGGTCGATCTCCTTGCGGGCGCGGCGACGCATCCGCGCCGCGTGATCGATCTCCTTCTTGTGCGCGGGGCCGATGTGCTTGAGGAAGTCCGACCCCGCGGAGAGGTCTCCCTTGGCGAGGGTCTTCGGGCGGCCGGAGAGGTGCGGCGAGTGGTCGTGCATCACGTCCTCCCACTGCTCGATGCGCACCCCCACGAAGACGTAGCCGCGCGCGGGGTCGACCCCGCCGTCGGACACTCCCCCGATGGCGCAGTCGATGTCCCAGCGCTCGTCGACGTAGCGCTCGAACTCCAGCTCGTAGCGCACCCTCGGGTCGACGGCGCGCTTGTGCTTGAGGCTCTGCTCCAGCAGCCGCTCGTGCACCTCCGCGAGCGAGGCGTCGGGCTCGAGGCCCAGGGACACGTGGAAGCCACGGACGAGCTCGTGGGTGGCGTCGGTCTCAAGCACCGCCCCGACGGCGATGCGCGTATAGATTTCGTACAGCATTGGCGGACGGGCTTGTACCCTGACGCGGGGTCTCGGGCGACCACGCGTCGGCTGGTCATCACGCGCGGCGCGGATATGATCGCCGCGTGAAGCGCCTCACCGGCTCCCGTTTCGCCTCCTCCCTCACCACCGCCTGCGTGCTCTCGATGCTCACCCCGGCCGCCTGGGGGCAGCCGCACGGCACCCAGCCCGGCACCCTCCGCGCCCCGCTCGAACCCGCCGCCCGCTGCACCGAGTGCCACGCGGGAGAGACCACCCCCGCGGGCCAGACCTACATGGCCGGCGACACCTGGGGGCCCTCGATGATGGCCAACGCCGCGCGCGACCCGCTCTTCCTGGCGACGCTCACCGTGGCCAACCAGCAGATCCCCGGCGTCGGGGCCGTCTGCTTCCGCTGCCACACCCCCACGGGCTTCACCGGCGGCCGCGCCACCGGCACCGGCGCCGCCCTCGACCCGGTGCTCGGCGACAACGACGGGGTCCACTGCGACACCTGCCACCGCAGCATCGTGCCCGCCGACGACCCCGGCGCCCCCTACCTCTCCAACGCCCAGCTCACCTTCAGCGACGCGCCCGTCGACGGGGTGGCCACGCGCTTCGGTCCTCGCAACGACCCCGCCATCTCCCCGAGGCACCCGTCGATGGGGTCGGCCTTCCTCCGCGACGCGCGCCTCTGCGGGCAGTGCCACAACGTCGACCACCCGACGCTCCATCGGCTCACCCCCGAGGGGCAGGACACCGGGCAGGCCTTCCCCCTGCAGAGCACCTACACCGAGTGGGCGCAGAGCGACTTCGCGCGGCGCACCGACCCGCAGACCTGCCAGAGCTGCCACATGCCCGAGGTCGGCGGCGACCCGCTGCCCTCCACCCGCATCCCCAACTCCCCGACCCGGGCGGGGCAGCGGCGGCACGACTTCCTCGGGGGCAACGAGTGGGGCCTCTCGCTACTGCGGGCGGCCTTTCCTGGCGAGCTCGACGCGGAGTTCGACAGCGCGCGCATGGCCACGAGAGCCAACCTTCGCAGCGCCGCGACGGTGGCCTTCGTCGATCCTCCCGCCGCGGGGACGGCCGGGGCGACCGTGAGGGTGCGGGTGAGGGTCACCAACAACACCGGGCACAAGCTGCCGACGGGCTACGAAGACGCCCGGCTGATCTGGGTGCAGGTGCAGGTCGGGGAGCGCGTGGTGAGCGGCGCCTACGTCGACGACGAGCTGGTGCGAGACGCGCAGGCGAGGGTGTACGAGTTCGAGCCCGGGCACATGGAGAACGGCCGCCCGGTGCACTCCAGCTTCGTGGCGCTGCACACGGTGGTGCTGAGCGACACGCGCATTCCGCCGAGGGGGATGCGCGCCGACGCCCGCACCGCCCCGGTGGGACGAGACTACGCGGGCGGCGAAGGGGGATCGCTCCGGCACTGGGACGACGCGACCTTCGAGGTGCCGCTGCCGGCGACGGCGGGGGATGTTCCGGTGACGGTGCGGCTGATGTACCGGGCGACGACGAAGCACTACGTGGAGGCCATCGCGGGAGCCAACACCACCGACAACCGGGGCCGCGAGCTGCTGCGGCTGTTCAATGCGACCAACCGGGCGGCGCCCTTCGAGATGGCCTCGGTGAGCACCACCGTGAGGGTGACCGCGGCGGCCAACCCGCCGGACGACGGCGGAGGGTGCGCCGTGGGCACGGGGGCCGCGGGGACGACGGGGCGATGGGGAGCGTGGGGCCTCGGTCTGGCGCTGGCGTGGGCGGCGAGGCGACGGCGGCGCTCGGTCAGAAGCTGAGGGCCACGCGGCCTGCGCAGCCGCTGGCGGTGCAGGCGAAGCCCACCCTGGGGGCGCGCGCCTCGGCGGAGGAGCGAGGGAGGAGCAGCACCACGACGCCCGTCGCGATGGCCGCGAGGCCCACTCCCCCGAGCACGTCGCCCACGACCGCTCGGGTGCTCGCGGCGTCCGCGTCTCCCTGGAGAGCGGGGTCACACACTCGGCCCGAGCAGCGACCCTCGAGGTCGGAGTAGGTCGAGGAGACGGTGAGCCCGAGGGCGAGCCCGGTGAGCAGGAGCGCGCCTCCTGCGCTGAGCAGGGTGATCGGCAGGGCGAGGCTGCGCGAGGCCGAGGGGCGCTCGATGCGCGGTGGAGGTGTGGGCGTGACCGCAGTCGGGGGGCGCAGCGTCACGGTCGGGGCGACCGGGGCGGCGGCTCTCGGCAGGCGCGCCCGGAGGGCCTCGATGCGGGAGCGCAGGGTGGCGGGGTCGATCCCCGGCGCGCCCGCGGCCTCGAAGCGCTCGTAGGCCTCGAAGGCCTCGCGGTCGCGCCCGGCGTTCTCCAGCGCCCTCCCGAGGTTGAAGAGCAGCTCCGGGCGCTGCGAGAGCTCGTACGCCGCCTGGAACTCCCGCGCCGCGTCGGAGTAGCGCCCCAGCTGGTAGTAGCGCCCGCCGTTCTCGGTGTGGCTGCGAGCGATCTCATCGGTCGTCGCGCTCGAGGACTGCGCGTACGAAGTGACCGACATCGACAGGACGCTGCACAGGGTCGACGCGGCCAGCAGGCTACGAGGCTTCACGCGCGCCACGCTACCACCGCCGCGCGTGATAAGAGATCCGCGCGTTCGGTCTGCGCCTCGCTCGGCTGGTGTCTGCTCAAGGAGTCCTTCGCTCGTGCGGCCTTCCCTGCTGGTGATCCTTTCGTTCTGCGCGCTGCCCTCGTGCACGGCGCTGTTCTCCTTCGACGACTTCAGCTTCGACGGAGGCTCCGCCGACGCCGTGGCCGCCGCCGAGGCGAGCGTCGACGCGGTGACCGACCTCCCCGACGCGACCGCACCCGATGCCCCGCCCGACGATGTCGTCTCTCCCGATGTCGTCTCTCTCGATGTCGTCTCTCCCGATGTCGTCTCTCCCGATGTCGTCTCTCTCGATGTCGTCTCGCCCGATGTCCCTCGCGACAGCGCCCTCGATGCCTCCCTCGACGCGTCCGATGGGCGCGTGGATGCGCCGCTGGACACGCCCGCCGACACCGCGCTCGATCGCCCCGACGCGTCGGTCGACGCCCCCGCGGATGTGCCTCCCGATCGCCCCGATGTGGCGCTCGACGTCGCTCCCGACGTCCCTCGCTGCCCTACCGGGATGATCCGCTGCGGAGACGCGTGCGTCGACCCGCAGAGCGACCCCCTCCACTGCGGCTCGTGCTCGACGCCTTGTACCCTGCTGTGCTCCGCGGGCGCGTGCGTCACCGCGGTCGACGTGCGCGCGAGCCTCGGCAACGACCTCTCCGGGCACGCCTGCGCGCTGATGAGCGACCGCACGGTGCGCTGCTGGGGCGCCAACGGCGAGGGCCAGCTCGGCGACGGGACCCGCACGTCCCGCACCCGCCCCGTCGCGGTGGTCGGCCTCCGCAACGTCGCCGAGCTGGCCGTCGGGGGCACCCACTCGTGCGCGCGCCTCATGGACGGCACCGTCTCGTGCTGGGGATCGGGGGCCTACCATCAGCTCGGCGACGACACCGCGCAGCGCTCGACGCCCGCTGCCGTCCCGGGGCTCTCGGGCGTGACCGCGATCGCCGCGGGGAGCGGGCATGTCTGCGCGATTCGCTCCGAGGGGGATGTGCTGTGCTGGGGTCGCAACACCTTCGGAGCGTGCGGCCCCGGCGCCCCCGCGGATACGCGCGGACCCAGGGTCGTCGCCAACACCGGGCTCCTCACCCGCGTGTCGACCGGCTACCTGCACACGTGCGCGGTGCGCTCCGACGGAGCGGTGCGCTGCTGGGGCTTCGGCACCTTCGGCGAGCTCGGCGACGGCCGGTCCACGACCAGCGTGACGCCCGTCGCGGCCTCGGGCTTCTCCGCGAGCGACATCTCCACCGGCGGCGAGGACTCCTGCGCGCTCGCGTCCGATGGGCGCCTCTGGTGCTGGGGCTCCAACCGCTACGGCTCCCACGGCCACGGCACCGTGGGCATGGAGCCATCGCCCAGGATGATCCCCTCGATCATCAACGCGACCCGGGTGAGCGTGGGCTCGTACCACGCGTGCGCCCTCGCGGCCGGCGCTCCGCTCCAGTGCTGGGGCTACAACAACGAGGGACAGATCGGCGACCAGGGCGGGCTCACGCAGCGCAACACGCCCGGCGCCGTGCCCCTCATCAGCCCGGCCACGACGGTCTCGTGCGGGTACCAGTTCACCTGCGCGGTGCTCGCCACCGGGGCCGTGCAGTGCTGGGGGCGCAACACCCACGGGGAGCTCGGCGACGGCACCACCACCTCGCGCAGCGCCCCGCTGCCCGTGGTGTTCTGACCAAGCGCCGCGGGCGCGGACGCGGCGGTGTCGACACGGCGCGCCTACGGGTTACAACCAGCACCGATGAACGACGCTGAACTCCTCGAGAAGGCGCGTGCCGGTGACCGTGCGGCGCTCGAGACGCTGCTCACCGCGCACCAGTCGCAGATCTACCGCTTCGGGATGCGCATCTGCCGCGACCCCGAGGACGCCCGGGACGTGCTTCAGGACACGATGCTGGCGATGGCCCGGGGCGTGCGCGACTTCCGCGGCTCGTCGTCGATCTCGACCTGGCTCTATACGATCGCCCGGAGCTTCTGCATCAAGAAGCGCCGCCGCAGCGTGTACGCCCCGGCCGAGGAGCACTCGCTCGACACGGAGGCCTCGGGCGAGGCGGCGCAGCTCGTCGACCAGGCGAGGAGCCCCGACGAGGCGCTCGCGGGCAAGCAGGTCGAGCGGGCGCTGGAGGAGGCCATCGCGGCGCTCGATCCGATGTACCGCGAGGTGCTGGTGCTGCGCGACGTGGAGGGTCTCACGGCCCCGGAGGTCGCCGAGGTGCTGGGCATCAACGTGCAGGCGGTGAAGAGCAGGCTGCACCGGGCGAGGCTGTCGGTGAGGGCGCACGTGGCGCCGGTGCTGGGGGTCCCGGCGGCGGAGGAGAAGGCCCCGACGGCGGTGCAGTGCCCCGACGTGCTCACGCTCTTCTCCCAGCACCTCGAAGACGAGATCAGCGCGGAGGTCTGCGCGGCGATGGAGCGCCACCTCCAGGGGTGCTCCCGCTGCCGCAACACCTGCGACTCGCTCAAGTCGACGCTCGCCCTCTGCCGCACGGCCGGGCCTTCGGTGGAGGTCCCTGCGGCGGTGCAGGCCTCGGTCAAGGTCGCGCTCCGAAACTTCCTCTCCGAGAAGCCCTGAACCCTTCGCGCTCCGCGAGGCTCCCACCGGGTATGGAGGCCTGACATGGCAACTACCACTGTGACTGAGCAGAACTTCGCGGAGACCATCAAGCAGGGCACCGTCCTGATCGACTTCTGGGCCTCGTGGTGCGGCCCCTGCCGGGCCTTCGCGCCGGTCTTCGAGGCCGCCTCGAAGAAGTACCCCGACGTGGTCTTCGGCAAGGTCGACGTCGAGGACCAGCAGGGGCTCGCGGCGGCCTTCGAGGTGAGGGCGATCCCGACGCTGCTGGTGGTGCGCGACGGCGTGCTGCTGGCCGCGCAGCCCGGGGCGATGTCCGCCTCGGCGCTCGACGAGCTGGTGAAGAAGGTGAAGGAGCTGGACATGAACGAGGTACGACGAAGCATCGAGGAGCACGACCGGGAGCAAGGGTCCGCGGCCCCCCAGATGGGAGGCGCCTGATGTGCCGCCGGGTGAGCTGCGGTAGCTGCGGGAAGCCGAGCTTCGCGGGCTGCGGGATGCACATCGAGCAGGTGCTCGGGGATGTTCCGAAGGCCGAGCGCTGCCGGTGCCGCGAGGAGAAGGCCGCGGGCAACCAGGCCCCCGAGGGCGGGGGTCAGTCCTGGATGCAGCGGCTCTTCGGGAAGTGAGTCACCCCACGAAGCGCACGTTGGCCTCGAGGGCGGAGCGCGTGGTGCGGCAGCGGTTGGCCGCGACGGAGAGGTCTTCGTAGCCCATCGCGATGCCCATCACGAGGCCGAGCTCGTCGGGGATGCCGAGCACCGCGCGCGCGGCGTCGGGGAAGGTCGCGAGGCTCGCCTCGGGGCAGGTCGCCACGCCGAGCGCCTGGGCGCCCAGCAGCACCGACTGGAGCCAGCACCCGAGGTCGAGCATCGCGTAGTGGTTGAAGCGACGGTCGATGGCCACCATCGCCAGGTGCGGCGCGTCGAAGGCGCGGAAGTTTCGCATCCACGCCTCCTGGCGGCCGGCCCGGTCGTCGCGCGCGACGCCCATCGCGGAGTAGAGCGCGGCGCCGCACTCGCGGCGGTGCTTGCCGTAGGGCTCGGGGTACTCCGGGGGCCACGGGAAGTCGGGCGTAGGGGCACCCGTCGTGGCGGCGGTCATCAGGGCGTCGACCAGCGCGCGGGTCTGGGCGCCCCGGGTGACCCACACCCGCCACGGCTGGATGTTGCACCACGAGGGCGCCTGCTGCGCGGCGCTGAAGATCGACTCCAGCGTCTGCAGCGGAACCTCCTCGGGCAGATACCCGCGCACGCTGCGGCGTGAAGCCAGCACGGTGAAGAACGACGGCCCTGCCTCGATGGAGTCCCTCATGGATGTGCCGTCGCATTAGCACCGGAGGCCGCACGCGAACACCCGCGCACCCCATCAGCGGGCGCCCACCGAAGCCTTACTGCCCGATGGCGGTGCGGAAGGTCCAGCCCACGTTGGTTCCGCTGCGGCCCCAGCGGATGGCGTACCAGCCGCCGCGGTGGTCGACGATCTCCACTTCGGTGCCCTGCACCAGCCGTCCGACGATGGCTCCGGTGCGAGGCGCGTCCCGGATGATCGCCACGCTCCAGGTCACCGTCGCCGGGCCCAGCGAGCGCATCCGCTGAAGATCCTGCGTGGTGGGGAGCCCCGTGGGCGTGGCCGTCGGGGTCGTGGGCGCGGCCGTCGGGGTCGTGGGCGCGGCCGTCGGGGTCGTGGGCGCGGCCGTCGGGGTCGTGGGCGCGGCCGTCGGGGTCGTGGGCGCGGCCGCGACGACATCGGACGGCCCGAGCGGACCGAAGCGAGCGACGAAGTAGTACAGGTAGCGCGGGTGCGCCGCGGGCAGCGCCCAGAGGGCCTCCATCGGGCCCATCTGCTCTCGCACGCAGGCCACATAGGAGAGCCGGTCGGCCACCGAGGAGCTGCGACCCAGCAGCACCGCGAGGCGACGCCGTGGGCGGTCGACGCGCAGCCCGATGCTCAGCATCCGCGACGGATCTCTCGCGGCCTCCATCGCCGAGGGGCAGCGGCTCAGCACCTCGGTGAGCCTGGTGCGGAGGGCCGCCTCGACCGCCGCGGGCGCGTCACAGGACGAGGGGGCCAGGTCGGTCTCCTCGCCGTCGCCGCAGCCCTGAAGCGCCCCCGCGGTGACCCGCACCGGGGCGCGCGGCGTCGTGTCGACCACCGCCGGAACCACCACCCGCCCGGCGTCCGGGGTCTCTGGCGCAGGTCCGTTGGTCGCGGGCTCCAGCGTGCCCATCAGCCCGGCGCCGCTCTCCATCTCCCGGGGCCACGGCACCGACTTCGCGCCCTGGTAGCCCAGCACCCCGCAGATCAGCACGCCCGCCAGCGTCAGCGGCAGCCTCGGCGAGTCGCTCTTCGCCCGCTCGATGCGCAGGGTCACGGCAGCCCCCGCGTCTTACGCCAGCGCTCGATCACCAGCTCCGGGCTGCGCACGCTCTCCATGAGGAAGCGCGCTCTTAGCGCACGCACCTCCCTCTCGCCAAGGTCACCCGGGCGGTCTTTGGTGACGGCGTGCAGGGCGATGCCCGCGGCCACCGACACGTTGAGGCTCTCCACCATGCCCCGCATCGGCACCGCGAAGGTCCCGGTGCAGGCCGCGCGCATCTCGGCGCTCGCCCCGAGGTGCTCGTTGCCGAAGACCAGCGCCACCTTCGGGCGCAGGGCGACCTGCTCCAGCGTGGCGGTGCCGCTCATGTCCGCGAGCCAGAGCTCGTAGCCCCGCGCCCGAAGCCCCTCCACGCAGGGCTCCGTCGCGCGGTGGATCATCACGTCCATCCAGCGCTCGCACCCTCGGGTCACTCGCTTGGCCAGCAGGGGCTTGGTCCCCTGCTCGATCATGTGCACCTCGCCGATGCCGTGGGCGTCCGAGGTGCGCATCACCGCCGCGGTGTTGTGCGGATCGATCACCGACTCCAGCACCACCGTGACCGACGAGACACGCGCCGCGGCCACCTCGTCGAGGCGCGCCAGCCGCTCGGGCAATACGACCTCCTGTAAAGCCGCGATGATGTCCTCGGCGGGGTAGGGGAGCGCGGGCGCGCCGGTGAGGTCGCTCAGGTCGGGGTTGGTGCGTCGCATCGGAGAGAGGCTGCGGGCGGGGCGATCAGCGAGCGGCGGGGGCGGCGGGTCGCGCGGCGGGGGCGGCGGGGCGGCGCTCCCGGCGGACGCGGGCGATGGCGGCGGCCTCGTCGGTGATGCGCCCGCTGAAGGGAGCGGCGATGGGGCGGCCGGTGTCGCGGATGACGGTGATGAGCCGCTCGGGGGTGAGCGCCGGGTCGAGCGCGGCGAGCTTGCCCGCGAGGTTGGCGACGTTGGGCGATGCCATGGAGGTGCCCGAGAGGGGGACGTGCTCGCCGGAGGGGACGAGGCTGTCGACCTCGACGCCGTGGTCGAAGACCACCACGCGGTCGGGGTTGCTGTTGGTGAAGGTGGCCCAGTGGCCGAAGCGGTCGACCGCGCCCACCACCAGCAGGTTGGTCACGCCCTGGTTGCTGGCCGGAACCTCCCCGTACTCCATCACGTCCTGGTTGCTGTTGCCCGCGGCGACCACGAAGAGGGTCTGCGGGCACTGGGTGAACACCCGCTGCCAGTTGGCGCGGCGGCGCTCCTGCACCGCCTCGGCGCGGGCGCGCACCTCGGCCTCGGTGCGGTAGAGCGAGCGCTCGTGGCGCAGCGAGTCCTCGACGTACTCCCGGGAGAACCCGAGGCTCGCGTTGACCACCCGGATGTGGTGCCGGTTGATGAAGCCCGCGATGGCGTCGATGTTGGCCGCCTCGGCGTCGAGCTCGGCGTCCGTCGGGCCTCGCTGGTCGTACACGCGGCTCTCGCCCGCCCACGCGCTGCGGAAGATCGCCAGCCGGGCGTGGGGGTTGCCGCGGAGCATGATCCCGGCGACGTGGGTGCCGTGGGCCCACTCTCCGACGGCGTCGAGGCGCTGGTCGAGGGCGCGCGCCGCGGCGGCGTCGGTGACCCCCCGCTGGAGCTCGAGCACCCGCTGCGCGGCGGGGGTGGAGGCCATGCCGGCGCGGAGGTCCATGATGCCGCGGAGGAAGGGCGAGTACTGCCGGATGATCTCCTCGCCGGGGTTGTAGAAGAGGGCCGTCTGCGAGGGGTCGGGGTCGTTGGCGATGCCGTGGGTGTCGTCGACGAGGCCGTCGTGGTCGTCGTCCTGGCCGTTGGCGGGCTCTGCCGGGTTCTCCATGAGCTGCGCGCGGAAGAGCTCGGGGTTGGTGCCCACGTCCCACACGGCGACGTTGACGGGGCGTGCGTCGCGCTGGCCCGCGAGGTCGACGTCGCGGAAGTTGTAGTCGGGCTCCGCGGGCTGACGGTCGAGCTCCGCGCGCACGGCGGTCACCGCGGCCAGGAAGCGCTCCCGGTGGCGCACCACGCCGGGCATCACCTCGCTGAACCAGAGCACCGCCCTCGCGGTCTCCGGCGACACCATCTGCTGCTTCGTCTGCTCCACCCGAGCGTCGAGCTGCGCCTGCGTCTGAAACACCTGGAACACCACCGTCGCCGCCCCGAAGCGCGGCCTGGGCAGCTCTCGCAGCACCCCCTCGATGGCCCGCTGCTGCGCCGCCGGGTCTTCGCCCGCGCGCTGCCTCGCGACCTCGGAGAGCACGGTGGTGCCGGCGAAGACCATGTTGCGGTTGCGGGCCCTGGCGCGCACGAGCCGCACCAGCCCCTCGGCCTCGTCGAGCGCGTGGTTGGCGAGGGCCACCACGGCGAGGTCGAGCAGCCGGTCGCAGCGCTTGCCCGAGAGGGCGGGGGACTGCTCGGGGTGGGCCACGTAGGTGGCGATCTGCGCGACGTCGAAGCCCGGCTCCCCTTCGGTCACCAGCCGACGCTGGGCGTCGTCGCGCACCAGCGCCGAGAGCTCACCGAGCGCGAGGCCCTGCCACGGCGAGGCGGCGGGGACATCCGCCGAAGCGGTGACCTGGGCATCGGCGGCGGAGGAGGCGACCGGGGCGCTGGTGGTGGTCGACTGCCGCGCTCCGCAGGCCGGGAGGAGCAGCGCGAGGGTCAGGGCGATCAGGGAGGGTTGGCGCATGGGGCGCGCAAGATGCGCCATCCCCCGCCGGACGATCAAGCCCGGTGGGCCCGCCCGAACCGTGATGCCCCAAAACACCACCGGGTCGAAGATCGGTGAGGATCTTCAACCCGGTAGTGGTGACGCATCCGTTGGCATTGGATGCTTTGGTGTGTTGTGGAGCTGACCGGGATCGAACCGGTGGCCTCCTCAATGCCATTGAGGCGCTCTCCCAGCTGAGCTACAGCCCCTCTCCGTCGGAGGGAGCAATGGAGTACCAGCGGCCGTTCCGGTCGTCAAGAGCTTGTGCGAGTCTGATCGCAAGATGTTGGGAGAGCGGGAATTCACGAGCGAAGAGGTGGCCCGGTACTGCGGCGTCACCCGCCCGGCGGTCGTTTCCTGGATCGATCGTTCGCTGCTCCCGGCGCACCGCACCGGCGGGGGTCACCGTCGCATCCTCCGCCCCGACCTCGCCCGCTTCCTGGAGCAGCAGGGCTACGAGGTTCCGCCGGAGGTGTCGCGGGTGCGGCCGCTGCTCTTCGCGGTGGGGGGCGACCCGGTGAACGCCGACGTCCTCGCGGGGGTCTTCGCCCAGGACTTCGAGGTGCACGCGGCCGCGGCCTCCATCGACGTGCTGCTCTCCCTCGGAACGCTCCGCCCCGACGTGCTGGTGGCTGCGATCCCGATGCCCGCGCTCGACGGAGCGCGGCTGCTGCTGGCGGCCTCTCGCAGCCCTGCGATGGCCGACACGCTGCGGGTGGCGGTGGTGGCGAGGGCCGACCAGGCGACGAGCGCTCGTCGTCAGGGGGCCGAGCTCGCCTTCCCCTGCGACCGCCTGGGCGAGCTCTACGCGGCGGTGGTGGCGCGCGTCTCCGACCGTCAGCGCCGGCAGATGGTATAGGCACTAAGGGAGGCTCACGATGCTGATCGAGGCGGTGGTGACGGCGATCGGACTCTCCGGGGCATTGGGCGCCGGCATCGCGGTGTGGCAGCGGCGGTTGCAGCGCGCGGTCCCGCCTCCTCCACCGGCCGACGCGGCGCCCTACCGAGCGCAGGTGCAGCCCGACGCGTCGCGCGACGCCGAGACCGGGGGCTACCCCGCCCCGCCGCCCTTCGACGATTGACGCCCGTCGCCCGCGTCGGGTGTCATCGCCCGCGTGGGAACCACCTCCGTCGAGACCGCCTCCCGTCGCACGATGATCGCCACGGTGCTCATCGGGGCGCTCGGTTACTTCGTCGACATCTACGACCTGCTGCTCTTCTCCATCGTGCGCACCGCGTCGCTGAGGGACCTGGGCGTCGCGCCCTCGGAGAGCCTCACCGTGGGCCTCTCGCTGCTGAGCTGGCAGATGTGGGGCCTGCTGCTGGGCGGCCTGGTGTGGGGCGTCCTCGGCGACAAGCGGGGGAGGGTGAGCGTGCTGTTCGGGTCGATCCTCCTCTACTCGACGGCCAACATCGCCAACGCCTTCGTGCACACGCTGGGGCAGTACGAGTTCTGGCGCTTCGTGGCCGGGGTCGGGCTCGCGGGGGAGCTCGGCGCGGCGATCACGCTGGTGAGCGAGACGCTGCCGGCGAAGCACCGCGGCTACGGGACGGCGGTGGTCGCGGGCGTCGGGCTCTTCGGCGCGGTGCTCGCGGCCTACGTGGGCAAGAACTACTCGTGGCGCACGGCCTTCATCATCGGCGGCGTGCTGGGCTTCGCGCTGCTGCTGACGCGGGTGTCGATGCTGGAGTCGGGGATGTTCGGTCGGGTGCGGGACGAGGGGGTGAAGCGCGGCGACCTGGCGATGCTCTTCCTGTCGCCGCCGAGGCTCTTCCGCCTGCTGCGCTGCGTGCTCATCGGGCTGCCCATCTGGTTCGTGGTGGGCATCCTGGTGACGGGCGCGCCGGAGTTCGCGAGGGCCTTCCACGTGACCGGCGAGGTGACCGGCGCCAGCGCCGTGCAGTGGACCTACCTGGGCCTGGTGCTGGGCGACCTCGGCAGCGGGGCGCTCAGCCAGTGGGTCGGGTCGCGCCGCAAGGTGGTGCTGTGGTTCCTGGTGCTGACCACGGGGCTGGTGGTGGCCTACCTGGCGCAGTCGGGCGGGACCTCGACGCAGCTCTACGCGCTGTGCTCGGCGATGGGCTTCGGCATCGGGTACTGGGCGGTGTTCGTGACCATCGCGGCGGAGCAGTTCGGCACCAACCTGCGGGCGACGGTGACGACGAGCGTGCCCAACTTCGTACGGGGGAGCGTGCCGTTGCTGACCGCGGCCTTCATCGGGCTGAAGGGGCAGGGGATGTCGCTGGTGGGGAGCGCGATGGTGGTGGGAGGCGCGTGCCTCACGCTGGCGCTGGCGTCGCTGTGGTGGATGGAGGAGACCTACGGGCGGGAGCTCGACTACCTGGAGTGAGCGGTCACTTCAGCGGCTTGCTCGTGTGCTCCTTGCCGTCGAAGCGGAGGAGCGTGGGGCGCCCGTCGAACTGCGTCGCCAGCGAGCAGGGGCGCCGCCAGACCCGGAAGAGGTTCTTCAGGGTCTCCTTGCCCTTCTCCTGATCGAGGTCGACGCCCTGGTGCTCGTGGCGCAGCAGCAGCTCGCCGCGGTTCTCGAAGTTGCCGTCTTCGACGTAGATGAAGGGGTTTCCGAAGTTGGTCATCTGGAAGAGGAGCTTCTCCTTGATGGCCTTGAACTCCCGGGTGTCGATCTCGAAGCGGTCGTTGCGGTTCGACCACGCGTAGGTGAACAGCTTGTGCTCCATGACGAACTCCGGCGTCAGGAACTCATCGATGAACATCACGTCCGTGTAGAGCGCGCGCACCTCGAAGATCTTCTTGCGCCCGAGTCCGAGCTGCCGGTCCCAGTGAAGCCGGTCTTCGAGGTTGGTGCAGTCCTCCCACTCCTTGCCGAAGCGGCCCTTGTTCCATCGCTCTTCGATGTTGCGATAGAGCTCGACGCCCAGCTTGTAGGGGTTGAGGTTCTTCCCTCCGCCGCCCATCACCGAGGCGTTGCGGTCGGAGTAGTCGATGATCTCGCTCGCGTCGCACGCGTAGCCGGTCATGATGTTCGAGTGCCAGAAGGAGTTGTGGTTGACCACGCCCCCCGCCGCGTAGCGGTGCGTGTCCTCCACCGAGATGTCGTAGACGTCCGAGCGACCGCGCTCGAGCGACACCACCTCGTCGTCCCAGCGCTCCGCCTTCGTCCAGTGATGTCCCGCGACGTAGGCCTCCAGCGCGGCCTGCTTGCGCTCCAGGCCGAAGCCCACCGCCTCGGCGAAGCGCGCCGCCGAGGCGCCCGCCACGTGCACGTGCCAGCAGCCGTCCTTCTGCAAACGCCGCCGGGAGAGCACGCCGAAGTTCATCAGCAGCAGCTGCACCTCGCGCGACATCTCCGCCGACGCCGTCGAGAGGATCACCCCCTGCCTGCCCGCATACCCGTCGCAATCGAAGTACGCCCGCAGGAAGGCCCTCACCACCCCGACCGGTGAGCGCATCACCTTCGCCGGAACCCGCTTGCGCGCCGCGCTCGGACCCTCGGTGAGCCCGAAGGTCTCCACCAGGAAGTCCGACAGCGACTCGGCGTGCACCAGCACCCGGTAGCGGTTGCCGTCGAGGCGGGTCTGCGCCTCCAGCCCGAAGGCGTCATGGATCAGCGTCGCGAACTGCACCGCCTGCGGCAGATCGCCGGTGGTCAACCCCAGGTGGCGCTTCACCCGGCTCACGTGCCCGTCGCCCACGAGATACCCGAGGATGGCTCCCACCCGCGCGTCGAGCGTCGCGGGCACCTTCAGCGCCTTGCGCCGCGTGGGCAGCACCCACGGCGTCTCCTCGTAGGCCGTCGTCTCCAGGGCCTGCGCGACCGCCGCGCCCGATCGGGTCACCCGCCCGGCGCGGTGTCGAAGCACGGTCCACACGCTGACGCCCGCCTCGTCGGCCACGTCGTCGAGGGTGACCGAGCGCGGAGCGGAGTACGACAGCGCGACCTCCTCCTCGGCCCACATCCCGCCGCCGCCCGAGAGCTGCAGCCGGTCACCCGGCGCGAGCTCGTCGAGGCGCTTCCAGGTCTCGCCGTCGGAGAGCAGCACCCGGTGGTTGGTCGACCCGCAGAGCTCGACGCCCCGGCGGGTGCGCACGGTCACCGTCTCGTGGTCGCGGATGATGTTCTGGTCGTACACCCGGCGCCGCGCGTCGCCGTCGAACACGGTGTCGCTCGCGCCCTCGACGAGCTCGCGCATGGTGACCACGCCCGCCCCGGTGAACACCAGGCTGTCGGGGTGCAGGCACGCCCAGCCTTCGTTCATCACCTTGGTCTGCGCCTGCGGCCAGAAGTAGTAGGCCTCCTCGCGGATCACCTCCAGCACGTCGCGCTCCCAGCGCTCCAGCGGGGCGTTCTCCAGCAGGAACCACAGCACGTCCCGCGTCGGGCTCTCGGGGAAGCGCTTGGCCTTCGCCGCCTCGGCGTCCATCTTCGCGCGCTGCGCGTCGAGGTACTCCTTGGGGTTGATGAACGAGTCCATGTACCCGCTCGACCTCAGCCGCGGGACCTCCTCGGCGGGCGCGTTCTCGTCCTTCTCCGGCACCCTCGGACGGCCCTCCAGCATCCGGCCCGGCGGGTCGATGAGGTTCTCCAGCGAGTGGCACACATCGATGAACTCCTCGACGGGGCTCACCCCGTAGCGGTCCATGTGACGGCGCACCCGCGAGGCGTGGTTGGCGAAGGTGTCGATCCATTTGCGCGTGGGCAGCCGGTCCATGCGCGACACCACCATGTCCTCCGCGCGGCCCGGCGGGCGGCGGTCCTGGTCGGTGACCTTGAAGGCGTAGTTGTTCTTGAAGAAGTCGTTGTGCCCGCAGACGTGCGCCATCACCAGCTTCTGGTCGGTGAGCGAGTTGCCCTCCAGCAGGTAGGCCACGCAGGGGTTGTTGTTGATCACCATCTCGTAGATGCGTGACAACCCATACTCACTCGACTTCTTCAGCCGCTCGTAGTCCATCCCCCAGCGCCAGTGGGGATAGCGCGTCGGGAAGCCTCCATACGAGGCCACCTCGTTCATCTCGTCGAAGCTCAGCACCTCGAAGACCTGGGGGAAGAAATCGAGCCCGCTGCGGCGGGCGTAGGCCTCGATCTTCTCCTGCCACTCGCGCAGATACTCCGGGAGCGCCTCTCGCAGACCGGTGGATGCCATCTATCGCCCCTTCCCCAGGAATTCCTTGATCGATTCCATGATGGCGTCCTTGTCGCGAATCTCCGAGGTCACCACGCGCTCGTCCTTGCCGAGGTGCTCCCGCAGGTCCTTCACGAATTGCCCCGACCCGTAGGGGCTCTCGACCTGGCCGTAACAGAACATGTTCGAGCCCGGCAGGATCTTGCTCTTCAAGATCTCCACGCACTGCAGCGTGTCGTCCACGGACCAGTTGTCCCCGTCGCTGAAGTGGAAGGGATAGACGTTCCAGTCGGAGGAGGGGAAGCGGTGCGCGAGGATGTCCGCGCAGAGCTTGTACGCCGAGGAGATCATCGTCCCGCCGGACTCCCGGGTGTGGAAGAAGGTGTCGCGGTCGACCTCCCGCGCGACGGCGTCGTGGATGATGTAGACCGACTCGAGGCCCTGGTATTGAGAGCGGAGCCACGTATCGAGCCAGAAGCTCTCGATGCGAACGATCTCCTTCTGCTCGTCTCCCATGGAGCCCGAGACGTCCATCATGTAGACGATGACGGCGTTGGCGACGGGCTGCACGCTGGTGCTGGTGCCGCGGTAGCGCCGGTCTTCGCGGATGGGGACGATCGCCGGCTTCGAGGGGTTGTAGACCCCGGAGGAGATCTGCCGCTTGAGGGCCTCGCGGTAGGTGCGACGGAAGTGGCGCAGCGACTCCGGGCCGGAGCGCTGGATGCCGGTGTATTTGTCCCGGTCGGCCACGATGCGGGCCTTGCCCTTGGGCTCGATGCGAGGGAGCTGGAGTTCTTCCCCGAGGATCTTCGCCAGGTCATCGAGCGCGACCTCGACCTCCAGCGCGTGCTCTCCGGCGTCCTTGCCGGCCTTGCCCTTGCCCTCTCCCTCGCCCTCCTCGCCGCCGTCCATCGGGTCGCCGGGCTCGCCCTTGCCGCGCCCGACGCCGCCGGACTGCTTCTCGCCGAAGCGGAAGCGCGGCAGGTCGATCTGCGGCACCGGGATGGTCACCGTGTCCTTGCCCTGCCGGGCGACGAGGTCGCCGTGCGAGATGTATCGCTTGAGGTTCTCGCGGATGCGGCCCTTCACGATGTCCCGGAAGCGCGCGTGGTCCTGGTCGATCTTGAGCGCCATCGTTCGTCGATCACCTTTGCCCGCGGGTTCGCCGAGACGATCATCGCCGCGCGCGCCCGGAGTAACGGGCACCGTACCACGGCGCGCCGAGACGACGAGGACAGAGCTCGCCGACGCTGGACTACCGTCGAGGCGAAGGTCTCAGGCGCCCGGCGCCGCTCGCACTCCCGCGTCGCGCACGGCGTTGCGGCAGCGAATCTCCAGCACCGGAACCCCTGCGTCCTCGGGGATCGGCCACGCCGTCACCGCGGGCTCGCAGCTGGGCGCGCCCTCGAGCTGCGGCTGGTCGAGCCTGAAGCGGTACCGCGCCGCCGTGGGGGCGAGCTCCCTCGCGCACACGCCCCGCTGCGGGTCGAGCACCTCCTCTCGCAGGATGCCGTCCCAGCGCGCCGCCTCGAAGCTCTCCCCGGGCGCCAGCGTGATCGAGCCCGGCTGGCCGAGGCCGCCGTAGCCCGCGCCCGCGTCCGCGGTGCAGAGCGCCATCTGCCCGATGGGGAAGGCCTTCACCCGGTCGACCCGGTCGCCGCCCGCGTACATCGCCGCCCGGTCGGAGCTCGCCCTCACCCGGTGCGTGTGGATCAGCTCGTTGGAGTCGGGGTTGGTGAGGATCCGCAGGGGAATGCGGTCGACGTTCTTCACCCTCAGCCGCAGCACCACCCGCTCCCTCGGACCGGCGTCGGTCGGGCCCGAGTCCACCCGCACGACGCCCGCGTCGCGCGCCGCCACCGTCGCCGGAGGAGCGGGGCGGGGAGGGTCCTTCTCGCAGCCGAGGCCCAGCGCCGCCAGGGCGCCCGTCATCACCGCGCGTCGCATCAGGTGTTGAGCTCCCGCAGCCCGAGCTCCTTCATCTTGATCTGCAGGCTCTTGCGCGAAATCTTCAGCAGCCGCGCGGCCTGCGTGACGTTGGTGTTCGTCTGGTCGAGGGCCTTCATGATCAGGTCGCGCTCCAGCGCGCGGGTGCGCTCCCTCACCAGGCCCTTCAGCCCCCCGACCGCGTTGGGGTCGCCGTCGTCCTCGTCCTCGCCCGCCCCACCCCCGCCCGCCCCGGAGCCCGCGGTGCTCCGCACCTCCGTGGAGAGGTCGCGCAGCCGGATGGTGTTGTCGTCGGCCAGCAGCACGCAGCGCTCGATGACGTTCTCCAGCTCGCGGATGTTGCCCGGCCAGGCGTAGGCCAGCAGCGCGTCGCGAGCCTCGCCCGAGAGCTGGCTCACGGGCTTCTTGAAGCGACCCGCGTACACGCCCAGGAAGTGCTCGACCAGCAGGGGGATGTCCCCGCGCCGCTCCCTCAAGGGCGGCAGGTGGATCGGCACCACGTTGAGCCGGTAGTAGAGGTCCTCCCGGAAGCGCCCCGCGGCGATCTCCTTCTTCAGCTCGCGGTTGCTCGCCGCGATGAGCCGCACGTCCACGGTGATCGGCTTGATGCCCCCCACCCGGTCGATCTCGCCCTCCTGGATGGCCCGCAGCAGCTTCACCTGCATCTCCACGGGGATCTCTCCGATCTCGTCGAGGAAGAGCGTCCCTCCGTGCGCCAGCTCGAAGCGCCCGGGCTTGCTGTTCACCGCCCCGGTGAAGCTCCCCCGCTCGTAGCCGAAGAGCTCGGCCTCCATCAGGTCGCGAGGGATCGCCCCGCAGTTCACCCGGATGAAGGGCTTGTCCTTGCGCGAGCTGTTCTCGTGAAGCGCGCGGGCGATGAGCTCCTTGCCGGTGCCCGACTCGCCGCTGATGAGCACCGTCGCCGGCGTGTCGGCCACCTTGTCCAGGATGCCGTACACGTCGATCATCGCCGGGTCGTTGGAGATGATCTTGTAGCGCCCCTTGCCGAGGCCCTCGATCTGCACGTCGCGGGTGCGAATCTCGCTGGTGCGGAGCGCCTTGGTGATGACGTTGCGAAGCTCCGCCAGGTCGAAGGGCTTGGCCACGAAGTCGAAGGCCCCGAGCCGCATCGCCTCCACCGCGATGTCGATGGTGCCGTAGGCCGTGATCATGATCACCGGCAGGTCGGCGCAGTGCTCCTGGCAGTACCGCAGCACCGCCATGCCGTCGATGGTGCCCATGCGCAGGTCGGTGACCACCGCGTCGATGTGGTGCTCCTTCAGGGCCTCGATGGCCTGGGCGCCGTCGCCCACCTCGTGCACGTCGTAGCCGTCCGCCTGCAATTGGGCCGACACCACGCGGCGGATGTTCGCCTCGTCATCGGCCACCAGAATCTGTTTCCTGCCGCCCAGCATATGCCGCGAACTCTACTCCAACTCCGTGGAGCCCAACCAACGCGTTGGTCCCATCCGTGCTCTCTTCGCCGCATGGCCTCTCCTCGCCGTCCCTCGCTGCTCCTCGCGCTCACCGCCGTGATCTCCGCCTGCGCCGCGGAGGTGGTCTCCGTCCCCGGGGACTCCTCCGCCCCGAGGGACGCCTCGGAGGTGGGCCAGGATGTGCCGCAGGACGCGGGCGCCGACGTCCCCCCTGTCATGGATGTTCCGCTCGACCGCCCCGACGTGGTGGCCGTGGATGTCCCGGCCGACCGGGGCGTCGACGTGACGCCGGTGGACGTCGCGCCCATCGACGGAGGCACCTCCCTCGCCTGCCTCACCGGGGGAACACCCCCCTCGCAGACCTGCGCCCGCGCCCTCTGCGGCAACGGCCGCATCGACTCCTGCCAGCGCTGCATGCCCTGCCTCGGAGGCGGCCCGGGCGGAGGGCCTCCGCCCCCGAGGGACGCGGGCGTGTGCTGCACCGACGAGCCCGAGCAGTGCGACGGCGACGCGCTCGGCGGCGCCACCTGCGAGTCCCTGGGCTACGCGGGCGGAACGCTCCGCTGCGGCGACTGGTGCGGCCGCGACACCCGCGGCTGCAACGCCTGCGCGATCAGCGCGCATACCCGGGAGTGTATTCGCGCGGAGCTCGCGGGCGTGGCCCCCAGCGCCCTCGCCATCGCCTCCAACGGCGCGGAGATCGGCGTGGCGTGGGTGAGCGACGACGGCCACGCGGTGCACTTCGCCCGCTACTCCCCCGCGCTGGTGAAGCTCTCCGAGCGCAACTGCCTCGGCGTCGGCGACGCGCGCGGCGTGGCGCTCGCCGCGGTCGACGGGGGATGGCTCCTCGCGGTGGGCTCCGAGCTCGGCACGCGCACCGTCCCGCTCGGCCCCGACGGCAGCAACCGAGGCGCCGGGGCGCTCCTGCCGCTGGGGTCGATGCCCATGCTGGCCGAGCGTCCCTCGGGCGGCCCGCTGCTGGTGGCCACGCGCTACGAAGACAGCCGGGGGGGCGTGGTGCTCGCGGCGGTGCTCCGCGCCGACGGGACGCAGGCCAGCGCGGAGCAGGAGCTCATCACCGACGAGGTCGAGGCCGGCTACGGGTCTGCGGCGTGGGTGGGCGACGGCTGGCTGGTGGCCTCTCGCGGAGGTCGCGGCGCGGGCGGCGACCTGGGCGTGCTGGTGGCGCGCGTCGAGCCTGACGGCCGGGCTGGAGCGCCGGTGCAGCCGGTCGGAGCGCAGACCGAGTACCCGCAGCTGGCGTTCGCCGAGGGCGCCGTGTGGCTCACCTACGCGAGCTTCGGCGTCGCCTCGCCGGGCATCGCCAGGGCGCGCCTCGACACCCGCGGGCGACCGATGCCGGGGAGCGTCGACCTCGGGCACATCCCCAGCTACTTCAACCCCTCGCCGGTGGTGGGCGTCGGCACCGACAGCCTGATCCTGCTGGGGACGTACACGGGCAGCACGGGGCACGGGCGACGGCTGGAGGTGAGCCGCATCGACGCCGCCGGCCGCACCGTGGTGGACCCCTACGCCATCACCACGGGGCCTGAGTTCGCCCGCGGCTACCGGCTGGTGCGCCATGGGCGAGACGCGGTCGTCGCGTGGATCGGCAGCGGCTTCCCCGGGCGCGTCGGCCTCGCCGTCGTGAGCCCGTAGCGCGGCGGCGCCGCGCGTTGGCCAAGGGGTCCGCGGCTGGTGTATTCCGCAGTGTCATGACCCTGCCTGCGACGCTGGCCGAGACGCTCGATCGCACCCTCGACGCGGAGGCCGCGGGGCTGCGCGAGCTGGCGTTGAAGATCCACGCGCACCCCGAGCTGCGCTTCGAGGAGCACCGCGCCGCGGGGTGGATCTCCGACCTGCTCGCGCACCGCGGCCACGAGGTAGAGCGACCCCTCGGCGGGCTGCCCACGGCGCTGAGGGCGAGGGCGGGGCGCGGCGGGCCGAGGCTGGCGATCCTGGCGGAGTACGACGCGCTTCCGGAGATCGGCCACGCGTGCGGGCACAACCTCATCGCGGCCGGCGCGGTGGGGGCCTTCCTGGCGCTGGCCCCGCTGGCCGAGACCCACGGCTTCCGGGTCGACCTGGTGGGGACGCCCGCGGAGGAGGGCGGCGGCGGCAAGGCGCTGCTGCTCGACGCGGGGGTCTTCGAGGGGGTCGACGCGGCGATGATGTTCCACCCCTTCGACCGCGACCTCGTGGCGCACGGCACGCTGGCCAACCTCTGGCTGGCGATGACCTTCCACGGCCAGCCCGCGCACGCCGCGGCGGCGCCCTGGGACGGCAGCAGCGCCCTCACGGCGTGCATCCAGACCTTCAACCTGGTCGACTCGCAGCGGGTGCACTTCCGCGACGGGGTGCGGGTGCACGGATACATCACCGACGGCGGCCAGGCCGTGAACATCATCCCCGAGCGCGCGGCGTGCGAGTTCTCCGTGCGCGCGAAGAGCCTCGACGAGCTGGCGAGGGTGAGGGCCATCGTGGAGCGCTGCGCGATGGCCGGGGCGATGGCCGCGGGCGTCGAGGTGACCATCGCCCCGCGCAAGGGCTACCGAGACCTGGTGACCAACCTCCCGCTGGCGCGCGCCTTCGCGCAGCACATGGCGGAGATGGGGCGCCCCGCGGCGGAGACCGACGAGCGCGTGGGCATGGGCAGCACCGACATGGGGGACGTCTCGCACGCGGTGCCGTCGATCCACCCATGGCTGGCGATCTGCGACGTGGGCGAGACGCTCTGTCACCAGCACGCCTTCGCGAGGGCGGCGTGCGCCGAGCGGGGACTGGACACGATGCTCACCGCGGCCAGGGCGATGGCGAAGACGGGCGGGGAGTTCCTGGTGGACGAGGGGCTGCAGCGCGCGGTGAGGGCGGCCTTCGAGGGGCGGTAGCGCGCTACGGGCAGGCGCCCTCGCACGAGCGCCTCGCGCCGCCGGGGCAGGCGTCTCCGGCGTTGTCCGCGCAGCGCCGCGCGGTGAGCCCTCGAAGCTCGATGCGGATCGAGGCCGAGTTGTTGGCGTAGTTCGACTCTCGGTACAGCGGCGCCGGGGTGAGGTCGCCGACGTTGACCGCCACCGCGAGGGTGTAGATCCCATCGGGCACGTAGTCGGCGCCGGTGCTCGCGGTCTCGGGGCCGATGTCGAGCCACTGGCAGGGGACGTCGCTCGGGTACTCGTCGCCCCAGAGGGGGCTCAGCCCGAACTCCGCCCGCTCCTCGTAGGGCTGCTCCGCGCTGAAGAGCTCGCAGAGCGGCGGGGCGTAGCGGCGCAGCGAGGGGTCGCCGCCCTCCTCGCGGATGTTGTCCTCCAGGCAGAACGACTGCTTGCGCCCCCGCACCGCCTCGGCGCCCGCGAGGGTGCGCAGCGCGTAGTCGCCCCAGCCCCGCACGTGGAAGTGTCCGTGCGCGGTGAAGTACTGCCAGTGGATGCGGTCGTTCTCGTCGGGGCGGCCGACGTGGAAGGCGCCGGTGCCGATGTTGATCGCCGCGAAGTTGAAGCGCAGCAGCCGCCTCCAGCCGATGCTCCTCACGCACCCTTCGGTCACCTCCGGGTCGGTAGGGGCGAAGCGGTTGAGGGTCACCCGCATCACGTTGGCAGTGGGCTCGTCGGTGTCGTCGGCGATCCACTCGCGGCGGATGACGATGTCGGGCGCAGGGCACGCCCCGGCGATCAACGCGGTGCAGCGGTGCCACGCGGCGGGCTCGTCGCGGAAGGCCGTGACGGGGCAGCGAGCCTGACCCGCGGGGCACGCGCGGCCCGCGTAGGGGTCGAGCCCGGCGTCGAAGCGCCGGGTGTCCACGGAGCCCGCATCGGGGACCGCGACCGTGTCGAGGGCAGCGCCCGCATCGCGGACCGTACCCGCGTCGCGGACCGTACCCGCATCGCGGATGGCGACCGCATCGAGGACCACGCCCGCGTCGAGGACCACGGCCGCGTCGAGGACCACGCCCGCGTCCCTGTCGGGGCTGACGTCTTCGCTGGAGGGCACGTCGGGCGGCGGGATGGTCGCCGCGTCGAGGCAGCCGACGCCGATGGGGCAGCGCTCGCATCGCCCGAGGGCGGTGTTGCAGAAGAGCCCGCCTGGGTCTTTGGCGCAGTCCTCGTCGAGGCGGCAGCCCGTGGCGAGCTCGGGGAGCTCGGAGAGCGAGGTCCGATCGACGGACTCCGAGGCGTCCGTGTCGACGGAGAGGTCGATCGGGACGTCGCGGTCGTCGAGGACCTCATCGGCGCCGGCGGGTGCTCCCGCGACGCAGGCCGTGAAGGGGAGCGCGAGCAGGACCGCGCACCACCGATGGCACCGACGTACAGACTCCATGGCGATAACCTCCCCCGAGGACTCGGATGAGCTCCGCCCATACTCAGTCCATGCCACGCGGCATTGCGGGGAGGCGCGAGAGATCTGTGGGAGGAGTCGGTAGGGCAGCGCGCCACACCGTCGCGGGTCGGCGCGCCCACTGTGTCAGCGGTGCGCAGCAGGCGCCGCGCCACACGCGGGGAGGATCAGGGGATGCCGGAGGGCTGCAGCGCGCTGGGGTAGGCGCAGCGCGAGGCCACGTCGGTGCGGATCATCCCGCCCGACTCGGGGTACACGCACAGCGTCGGGGAGGCGCACTCGTTGTTGTGCGCGCAGTTCTTGAACACGCAGATGGCCGCGTTGTCGTTGCTCGGAGCGACAGGCCGGATGAGCGCAGGGTTGTCGGGGCAGTTGGTGCTGACGCCGAGGTTGAGGTAGCTGCCGCAGAGGCCGTGCGTGGGGGTGGTGTCGATGCGGAAGCACACGCCGCGGCAGGCCGGGCGACCGCTGGACATGACGGCCGAGGGGTCGCAGGGGTCGCCGTCGAAGCGCAGCGAGAGGTCGACCGGGGTGGGAGAGCAACGGCCCGTGCGGATGTTGCAGCGCATCAGGCCCGCGTCGCCGCCGACCACTCCGACGCAGTTCGCGTCGGTCTCGCAGTGAGGGAAGCACCCGGGGGTGTCCTGCCCGCTGGTCGCCGGGGTGTAGGCCCAGAAGCCCGTGCACACCTGCCCCGAGCGGCAGCCGCCGGTGGCCTCGCTGGTCGCCGCGGGGTTGCAGGCGCGGAGGCACAGGCCCTGGCCCTCGGGGACGTCCGCGAAGGGCGGGTGCGCCACGCAGGTGCTCCCCAGGCCGCCGCACTGGCCCTGCTCCGTGGCGGTCGTCCCGGTGGAGCAGAAGCCCGTGCAGAACCCGCCGCTGGTGTACGACCTCGTGCAACTGAGCTCGCCCGTCGGGCCGCAGGCCTCGCTCTCGCACGGCCCGCTCGCGGCGATGCCCACCGCGATCGACACGCACGAGCCGCTGCTGCAGGTCGTCCCCGAGGCGCAGGCGCGCCCGCAGGCGCCGCAGTTGGCCGGGTCGCTGCTGACGTTGATGCAGCGCGCCCCGCAGAGCATCGTCGGCGCCGGGCAGGTCGGGGTGCCGCCCACGCAGCGGCTGCCCACGCAGGTCTGGCCGTCGCCGCAGCGGCGGCTGCACGCGCCGCAGTTGAAGACGTCGGTGGTGATGTCGATGCAGCTGCTCCCGCAGGTCATGCGGGGCGCCGTGCACTCCGAGGTCGAGCGGCACGCGCCCGCCGAGCAGAACTGCCCCGTGGCGCAGGCGCGAGAGCACGCGCCGCAGTGGGCGATGTCGGTGCGGACGTCGACGCAGACGCCGTCACAGACCATCCGAGGCGAGGCGCAGACCGGGGGGGAGCCCACGTCCACCGGGGGAGCCCCGACGTCGACCGGGGGAGAGCCCGAGTCCACGGGGGGAGCGCCGGTGTCGACCGGGGGAGAGCCCGTGTCCGCGGGGGGAGAGCCGGTGTCCCCGGAGGGGGAGCCGCTGTCCGTCTCGGTGGTGGTCGTGGTGTTGCCGCGCGCTCCGCAGGCGGGGATACACAGGAGGGCGAGCGTGGCGCCCGCAAGGAAGGTCATTCCGCGTAAGCTCATCAGAGGGGTCCTCCGGTCCGTTCAGGGGCGCCTTGGTAACAGACCGCCCCTGGAAGGGCCAATGGCGGCCCTCCGGGCGTCAGCGCTCCTGCAGGGCCACGGCGAGCGCGCGCACCACGTCGTCGAGCAGGAAGGGCTTGCGCACCACGATGCCCCGCGCCGCGCTCGGCACGTGGTCCACCGACGGCGCGCCGGTCATGAGCACCCGCCCCACCCTCGGCGCGATCAGCGCCATCTCCATCAGGAACGCCGCCCCCGACGAGTTCTCCCCGAGCGTCTCGTCGACCAGCGCCACGTCGACCTCGCCCCTGGCCAGCAGCCTCCGCGCGTCCTCGACCTCGGTGGTCACCATCACCCTCGCGCCGCGTAGCGAGAGCGCCACCTCCAGCAGCTCGCGGATGGCGGGGTCGTCGTCGATCACCAGCACCCGGGCGCCCGGCCGCAGCCTCGCCTCGGTGCCCTGCACGGAGAGCGGCAGCGCCATCTCGCTGTCGGTGCGCGGGCGGCGCAGCGCCAGCACCATCGCCGCCCCTCGGCCGGGCGCGGAGTCCACGTCGAGCTGCGCGCCCATCGCCTCGCTGAGCGCGCGCGACACCGCCAGCCCGAGGCCCCGCACCGCGGCCGTGAGCGGCGTCTCGGTGGGGCGCGTGGAGAAGAAGGGATCGAAGATGCGGGCGCGCGTCGAGGGGTCGATGCCCACGCCGTCGTCGCGCACCACCACCGCGACGCGCCCTCCCATGGGCTGCACCGACAGCTCGATGGTGCCGGCCTCGGCGCCCCGCTGCCGCGCCGACTGGATGGCGTTGGCCGCGTTGAGCACCAGGTTGGTGAGCACCTGCTCGACGCGCTCGGGGTCGCCCTGCGCCTCGACGGGCTCCGGGGGGAGCGTCGCGCGCAGGGTCACGTGCGCGGCGGCGCAGCGGGCGTCGAGGAGGTCGCGCACCGTGGCCACCACGGCGCCGACGTCGAAGCGCTCGTCGCGCACCCCGAAGGAGGCCACCGGGTCGATGAGCGAGGCCACCAGCGCCCCGGCGCGGGACACGCCGCGGTGGACGATGGGCAGCGCCCGGTCGAGCACCGCCGGGTCGCGGTTGGCCTGCGCCAGCTCGACCCAGCCGAGCACGCTGGTGAGCACGTTCTGAATCTCGTGCACCGCCGCGCCGATGGCCACGCGGTCGCCGGAGAGGAGGTTGCTCACGGCGGAGTGAGCGGCGCCGCGCGGCAGCGTGGGCGACACCGTCGTGGGACGGGCGTCGAGGGGCGGCAGCACGGTGGGATCGTGTCGGCTCACGGCGGCATCTTCCGGGACGGGGGGGAGGACGGTCAAAGACCTTCGAGGGCGCGCATCACGAGCGGCGAAGCCGATGGATCACCCCGGAGATGTCCTCGGGCAGCGCCGACACCACGCGGGTCATGACGCCGGTGCGGGGGTGCGGGAAATGGATCTCGCTGGCGTGGAGGCAGTGCCGCGCGAGCCCCTGGGCGACGTCCGCCGACAGCGCGGGGCCTCGGTAGAGCACGTCGCCCACGAGCGGGTGCCCGATGGCCGCGAGGTGCGCCCGCACCTGGTGGCGAAAGGCCCTGGTGAGCGACACCTCCAGCAGCGTGAACTCGCCGACCTCGCTGGCGACGCGCCACCGCGTGGTGGCCGCGTGGGGCTTCACCGCGGCGCGGATGCGCACGTGCTCGGTGACGGCCTCGACGCGCTTGGGGTCCTTGCGGTGCGGGATGAGCGGGAGCTCGACGACGCCTTCGCCCGCGAGGCGCCCCTCGACGAGGGCGAGGTAGCGCTTCTCCAGCTTCTCCTCCGCGGTGGCCGCGCGCAGCGCCTCGAAGGCCTCCTTGCTTCGCGCCGCCAGCACGAGCCCGCTGGTGTCCGTGTCGAGCCGGTGCAGCAGCCCGGGCTCGCGCTGGTGGAAGCCCACCCCGGCCATCTCGGGGTAGCGCGCGATGAGGGCGTTGGCGAGCGTGCCGGTCTCGTCCGGGCGCAGCGGGTGCGTGGGCATCCCCGCGGGCTTCTCGACCACCACCACGTCGGCGTCCTCGTAGCGCACCACCAGGGCCACCTCCGGCGTCGCGACCGGGGGGAAGTCCTGCGGAGGGAGCTCGCCGGTGACCTCCACCACGTTGCCCTCCACCAGGGGCTCTCCCTTGCGAACGCGGTGGCCGTCGACGCGCACCTGCCCCGCCTCGAGGATGGCTCGCGCCCGGGCGCGGGAGAGCCCCGGGGTGACATCGACGAGGAAGCGATCGAGGCGTTGTCCCGCTTGCGCAGCGGAGACCGTGTGCTGGGTTGCCATGGCGTTTGGGGCGGCGGATACCACACCCCCGCGGGCTTGTCGTGAGACCCCCCTCGAAGGGGCGCTGACAGAGACACCGCGAGCCGCTCTTCAGGGTGGATACGGGCTCGACGAGCGACGTAGGGCCATGCGAAGGAGAGCGCTGTGATGTCGGTCTGCGCCAACTGCAAGAGCGAACTCGACCCTGACACGGGGGAGTGCTTCGACTGCGGTCGCACGCGGAACCTCTCGGTGCGCCCCGACCCCTTCCTGGGCCGCACGGTGGGCAACCTGGTGCTGGTCTACAAGATCGGCGAGGGGGCCATGGGCGCGGTCTACCGGGCGGCGCACCAGACCCTGAAGACCGCCTATGCGGTGAAGATCCTCCAGTCGGCCTTCAGCGACGACGAGACCGTGGCCGAGCGCTTCCGCCGCGAGGCGCTCGCGTGCAGCCGGCTGCAGCACGAGAACGTGGTCTACGTGACGGACTTCGGCGCCGACCCGACGCTGGGGCTCTACCTGGTGATGGAGTTCGTCGACGGCCCATCGCTCGGCCAGATGCTGCGCCAGGGGCCGCTCGCCCCGGGCCGGGTGGGGCGCATCCTCGAGCAGGTGTGCGACGCGATGACCGCCGCGCACCGGCTGGACATCGTCCACCGCGACCTGAAGCCCGACAACATCCTGGTGTACCGCGACCCCGCGCGGCGCGACTTCGTGAAGGTCGTGGACTTCGGCATCGCGCGCATCCGCATGGCCGACGCCAGCGAGGAGCTCACCGCGTCGGGCACCACCGTGGGGACGATCCAGTACATGGCCCCCGAGCAGCTGCTCAACCGCCCCGGCTCGGTGGGCGCGTGGAGCGACGTCTACGCCCTCGGGGTGATCGCCTTCGAGATGATCACCGGCGCCCGCCCCTTCGCCGCCAGCTCGATGCTCGAGCTCGCGGTGAAGCACGCCACGGTGGCCCCGCCGCTGGTCTCGGCCTCTCGGCCGGAGCTGGCCGGCTCGCGCCTCGAGGCGCTGGTGGGCGCGATGCTGGCCAAGGAGCCCGCCGACCGGCCCGCGTCGATGGAGGCGGTGCGCGAGGCGCTGACCGCGGCCGTCGCCGAGCTGGTCTCCCGGGGCGTCCCCGGCGCGTCGTACCCGTCGTCGCTGCGCACCACCTCGCGGCCCTCGATGCCCGCGGTGGGCCAGGAGAGCGAGGCCCCGTCGATGCCGTCGATCTCCACGGCGCCCAGCTCGCCCAGCACCCCCTCGCTGAGGGTGCGCTCGCTGGTGCAGCGCATCCGCGAGGAGGGCAACGACTCGGCGGTGGCGACGCTGCTGGCCTCGCTGCCGGGGGTCGACGCCATCAGCGGCGAGGCGCTGACCATGGCGCTCTGGGGGGTGCTCCAGCAGGAGGTGCTCGACGCGCCCATCGGCTCCGCGAGGCTGGCGCAGACCTGCGAGCACCTGGGGATGCTCATCGGCGCGGTGCTCGAGGGCAGCGAGGGGCCGTCCCCATCGGAGGCCCAGCAGCGGGTGTTTCGCGCGCTGCGCAACGTGCTCTCGCTGGCCGACAAGGATCGCCGGGCGCAGGTGATCGAGGCGCTGCGGCCGTGGTCCGGGCACCCGCTCTTCCCGGCCGACATCGTGCCGAAGGAGGACCGTCGCAGCCTGATGGAGAAGCTGAGCGCGCCGCTGAGCGGGGAGTCGATCCGCTCGCTGCTCACCCACCGCATCGAGCTGTTCGGGGCGAAGAAGGACTGAGGGGCCCCGAAGGGAGCCCCTCCCCAGACCGGGTCAGTTCACCGGACCGCGAACGCGCGTGGCGGTGTTGCCGGCCGTCCAGGTGACCGTCGCCCCGTTGAGCGCGACGGCGTTGCCCGCCGCGCCGCCCGCCATGCCGGTGCCGCCGAGGTTGCCGTCGCCTCCGCGAGCGCCCGGGAGGCCGGGGCCGCCGCCTGCGCCGCCCGTTCCGCCGATGCCTCGGCCGCCGGAGAACTGGCTGGGGTAGGTGCCGCTGTTGCCGCCCACGCCGCCCGCTCCGCCCGTGGTGGCGGTGCCGGGAGAGCCCGCGGTGCCGACCGGGTACTGCGCCCCGGAGAAGGCCGGTCCGCCGGCGCCGCCGGGGCCCGCGATGATGCCTGCGCCGCCGCCGCCGCCGCCGCCGCCGCCGAGGACGTTGGTGACCGTCGCCATCGCGCCGCCGCCGCCGCCGCCGCCGCCGCCCCAGATGTTTCCGTCGGTGTTGTCGATCACCAGCGGAACCGTCGTGGAGATGGCCGCTCCGCCCGGTGCCCCTGCGCTCTGCGGGTTGGGTGAGGCGTTGATGAAGCCGCCGCCGCTGCCGCCCGCGCCGCCTGCGCCGGTGATGGTCCCGTGGTTGACGATGCGAAGCTCCGAGCCCGGTCGAAGGGCGCCGGACACGAAGGCCGGAGCCGAGGGGCTGGTGGAGCTCACCACCACGCCGGGGTTGACCGTCACCCGCACCACCCTCGGGATCATCGGCGCCCCCGCCTGCAGGAACACGTTGTACCCCGTGGTGTTGCCCGCGATGGTGAGCTCGATCACGACGGGGGCGCAGGTGACGCCGTCGCCCGTGAACGCCGTGTTGCAGGTGCAGGTGCGCCCGCCGATGGTGTTCCTGCAGGTGGCGTTGGCGCTGCAGCCGCCGTTGCCGGTGAGGCACTCGTCGACGTCCATGCACGCTCGCCCGCTGCCCACGTAGCCCGTGTTGCACGCGCAGACCCCGGTCAGGCCCTCGTTGATCCGGCAGGCCGCGTTGGTGTCGCACGACACGCCGCAGCCGCCGCAGTGGGCGCTGTTGCTGGTCAGGTCGACCTCGCAGCCGTTGAGGGGGTTGCCGTCGCAGTCGCCGCGGCCCCGGGTGCAGCGCAGCACGCACGCCCCGGTCATGCAGGTGGAGGTGCCGCCGACGTTGCTGCAGGCCCGGCCGCAGCTCCCGCAGTTGGCCGAGTCGACGCGCACGTCGACCTCGCAGCCGGTGGCCGGGTTGCTGTCGCAGTCGGCGTAGCCCGCAGTGCAGACCGAGGAGCACGATCCGGCGACGCAGACCGGAGCCGCGTTGGGGTTGGCCGGGCAGCGGTTGCCGCACGCGCCGCAGTGGCTCACGGAGACCGGGAGGTCTGTCTCGCAGCCGTTGGTGGCGTTGCCGTCGCAGTCGCCGAAGCCCGTCGCGCAGGCGCCGACGGTGCACACGCCCGCCACGCAGGCCGCGGTCGCGTTGGCCGGGGCGCAGCGAGCCCCGCAGGCGCCGCAGTGCGAGGCGCTGGCGCGGGTGTCGACCTCGCAGCCGTTGGAGGCGTCGCCGTCGCAGTCCGCGAAGCCCATCGCGCAGGCGTAGGCGCAGGCGCCCGCGGCGCAGCTCGCGACGCTGTTGGGTCGCGGGGCGCAGGCCATGCCGCAGCCGCCGCAGTGGGCGGTGTCGCGAGAGGTGTCGGCCTCGCAGCCGTTGGCGGGAGAGGTGTCGCAGTCGCCGAAGGGGGCGACGCAGGTCGCGACGGTGCAGGTGCCGTTGCGGCAGAGGGGAGAGGCGTTGGCGACGGCGCAGCGCTGGTCGCAGGCGCCGCAGTGGGCGGTGTTGGTCTGCGCGTCGATGCAGGCGCCGGAGCAGCAGGTCTGCGAGGCGGGGCAGGCGCGTCCGGCGTTGCAGCCGGCGACGCAGAGGTTGCCGACGCAGAGGGTTCCGGAGGGGCAGTGCTCGTCGGCGAGGCACTCGACGCAGGCGCGGGTGGTGGTGTCGCAGCGGCGCGATGCGGTGGCGCCGCCGTCGGACGAGGCGCCCATGCAGGACGCGTCGTCGCGGCAGCCGGGGGCGCAGGCGTTGGTGGCGCCGACGCAGTACTGGCCCGCGGGGCAGCGGTCGCTGGCGGGGGTGCAGGTCACGCAGCGCCCGGAGGCGACGTCGCAGGCGGGGCCGCCGGGGTTGCCGGCGCAGTCGGAGTCCTGGGCGCAGCGCGCGGGGCCGGTGTCCGCAGGGCCGGTGTCCGGGGGGCCGGTGTCCTCGGGGCCGGTGTCGACGGGGACGTCGAGGGCGCCGAGGTCGGTGGGGCCGAGGTCGGTTCCGGCGTCGGGGCCGCCGACGACCGACAGGTTGCCGCCACAGGCGGCGAGCGAGAGCGCGGCCATCAGCAGGGCGATGCGGGACACAGGACTCATCGGTGACCTCATAGGGTGTGGAGAGGACACCGCGCACCGGACGGCGGTCAACGGGCAAGCGTGCGCCAGGTCAGTGGGCGGGCGCCCCCGTGACGCCGCGGCACGTACGGTGCGATGTGTGGCCGACCATGCGCACGCTCCACCTCGCTCCGTCGCTCTGTCTCTCTCTGCTCCTCGCGTCCTCGTCGGCCGTCGCGCAGACGGGCGCAGCGCCGTGGCAGGGCGAGGCGCCACCCGCGGCGGCTCCTGCGGCCAGCGCGGCGGACGACGCCGCCGACGTGCGAGCGATGGAGCGCCTGCTCGCGACGATCGACGCCGACGCCCGCCAGCGACGGGTGCTCGGCCTCGCGGTCGGCCTCGGCGCAGGAGCCGCGGTGACCGGCTTCGGAACATGGATGTCGGTGCGCCATGACGGCCGCGCGTGGGATGGCAACGGGGGGCTGTACGTCGCCGCCGCGGGCGCCGGGATGATGCTGGGCGGCCTGCTCACCGCCGTGCTGCCGTCGTACCTCCACGAGCTGGGCGACACGTGGCGACGCTCCGCCGACCAGCCGATCGCCGTCCGCCTCGGCCGCTTCGGCGCGACGCTCGACGAGCTCGCCGACCAGGCGCGCAGCGGGCGGCGCACGTCGGGGTGGCTCGCCCTCGGGCTCGGCGCGGCGATGGTCGTCGGCGCCGGGGTCGTCTACGGGGTCGGCGACGACTCGACGACGAACAGCGCCTGGGCGGGAATCTTCGGGCTGGGCGGGGCCTTCCTGATGGCGAGCAGCATCCCGACGCTGACGATCCCGTCGCCGGTCGAGCACGCGCGGCTGTTCTGGCGCGCGGGCGCGGCGAGGCCGTCGGTGCAGCTCGCGGGGGTGTCCGTGCTGCCGACCCGCGGCGGAGCGCTGGGGGGAGTGTCGCTGGTGTTCTGAGGGGATAGGGACCGGAGGCGCATTGGGCTGACGGGTCGACGTGATGCGCGAGGCTCGCGGGCCCCCCTCCCGCTCAGCGACCGCGGCGGGGCTTGTTCGCCTGCATCGCGGGCTTCGGCGGGCCCGACAGGTCATCCCGCTTTCGCTTCGCCCTGAAGCTCACCCGCACCGGGACCGCCTCGAAGCCGAAGTGCTCCCGCAGCTGGTTCTGCATGTAGCGCGCGTAGCTCTCGGCCATCGCCTCGATGTAGTTCACCACCGCGGCGAAGCGCGGCGGGTGCGTGCCCACCTGGCTGATGTAGTAGATGCGCGGCGACCGGCCCGCGTGCACGGGCGGCGGGTGCTTCTGGATCACCTCCTCGAAGAAGCGGTTGACCTCGCCCGTGCCGATGCGCTTGCCGTGCGACTCCCACGCGCGGTCGACCATCGCCAGCAGGTTGCTCGTCCCGCGGCCCGCCTTGGCGGACATCTTCAGGATCGGGATCCACGGCGCGAAGGTCAGCTTGCGGTGCGCCTCGGCCACCGCCTTGCGCTCCGTCGCCATGTCGACCTTGTCGACCTTGTTGAGCCCGAGGATCACCGCGCGACCCCGCTCCTCCGCCAGCGCGATGAGCCGCAGGTCCTGGTCCGAGAGGTTCTCGGTGACGTCGAGCAGCACCACGACCACGTCGCAGCGCTCCATCGCCCGGATGGCCTGCATCACGCTGGTCATCTCCACCGGCGCCGACACCGAGCGCTTGCGCCGGATGCCCGCCGTGTCGACGAAGACGTACTGCTTGTCGCCCTTGGTCACGAGCGTGTCGATGGCGTCGCGGGTGGTGCCCGGCACGTCCGTCACCAGCAGCCGCTCGGTGCCGATGAGCTTGTTGATGAGCGAGCTCTTGCCCGCGTTGGGCCGGCCCACCACCGCCACGCGCGCCACGTTCTCATCCAGCGGAACGTCCTCCGCCGTGTCCTCGGGCATCAGCTTCTCGAGCGCGGCGTCGAGCTCGACCAGGCCACGTCCGTGCAGCGCGCTCACCGCGATCACCTGGTCGGCGCCGGCGCGGTACAGCTCCATCGCCTCCATGGCGCGCGAGGCGCTGTCGGCCTTGTTGGCCAGGTAGATCACCGGCCGCCCCGCCTTGCGAAGCAGCTTGAGCGCCTCGTGGTCGGCCTCGGTCAGCGGAACCGTGCCGTCGGCCACGAAGATCACCAGGTCGGCCTCGGCCACGGCCAGCTTCACCTGGTCGCGCACGCCGGACATCATCGCGTCCTTGGCGTCGTGCTCGAAGCCCCCGGTGTCGACCAGCACGTAGGCCCGGCCGCGCACCTCGGCGTCGGCGAAGTGCCGGTCGCGCGTCACGCCCGGCTCGTCCTGCACGATCGCCAGGTGCTTGCCCACCAGGCGGTTGAAGAGGGTGCTCTTGCCCACGTTGGGCCGACCCACGATGGCCACCAGCGGGCGGTTGCCGCGGGCGACCCGAACCTCTGCGGGCAGCTCTGCCCGATCGCTGCGGCTCATTTCGCGTCGCTCTTTTCTGCCTGCACGTACCCGAGGTTCTTCAGCGCGTCGGCGTTGCGCGTCCAGTCGGGCGTCACCTGCACCCACAGCTCGAGGAAGACCTGCTTGCCCAGAAACTGCTCGATGCTCGACCGCGCCCTCGCGCCGATCGCCTTGATGCGCTCGCCGCCTGCGCCCACCAGGATCTTCTTCTGCCCGTCGCGCTCCACGTGGATCGCCGCCCGGATGCGCGGCACCGTCGGCCGCTCGTCGTAGCTCTCGATCTCCACCGCGGTGACGTACGGCACCTCGGCGCCGGTCTCCCCGATGACCGCCTCGCGGATGCGCTCGGCCACGAAGTACTTCTCCGGCCGGTCGGTGAGCGTGTCGTCGGCGAAGAGCGCCGGGCCCTCCGGCAGCACCTCCACCAGCGCGCGCATCAGGTGCCCGATGCCGTCGTCCCGCTCCGCGGCGATGGGGACGATGGCGAAGTACTCTCGCTTCTTCGCGTAGGCCTCGATGAGCGGCAGCAGCGCCTCGCGGCTCTTCACCCGGTCGATCTTGTTGATCACCAGGAAGACCGGCTTGGTCACCCCCGCGAGGGCTTCGAGCACGTGCTCCTCCCGGCTGGGGCCCGCCATGCCGTCGCTGGCGTCGACGACCATGACCACCACGTCGGCCCCCTCGGCGGCGGCGCGGGCCTCGGCGTTCATGTACTCGCCCAGCTTGCGGTGCGGGCGGTGGATTCCAGGGGTGTCGACGATCACGAGCTGCGCCGGCAGGCCGAGGGGACGGGTTACCACCGCCATGACGCGGTCACGGGTGGTCTCCGGGCTGGGGGTGACGATGGAGAGGGACTCGCCTACGAGGGCGTTGAGGAGGGTGCTCTTGCCCACGTTGGGGCGGCCCACCAGCGCGACGTAGCCGGCGCGGGTGACGGGGAGAGCGTTCGATTCAGGGGTATCTGTCATAGGGGCGGCGCTGCTTATGCTGCATCCATCGGGTGTAAACAATCCCCCTATCACCCACGGATGATCCCCGCGCGACCGACAATCCGCCCCTTCGTCACCCCCGCGCTGGCCCTCTCCCTCGGCCTCGGCGCCGCGTGGGCGCGCGCGCAGTCGCCGCTCCCGGCCGCGGCCATACCCGGTGAAGTAAGCGTCGTCACCCCGTCGCCCCCGCCGGTGCTCCGCATCGGGGCGGGTACCTTCCTCATGGGCTCCGACCCCGCCGGCATCGACCAGGCCAGGACGATGTGCGTCCGCTCCCTGGAGCGCTTCGCGTCCGCCCGCGGAGGCTCCGCGCCGGACCCTGGCGTGGGCGCGAGCTTCAACATGCAGCTTCGGCTCTGCGACCTGGAGGGCTTCCTCAACGCGGTCTGCGGCGCGGACTACTTCGCCCACGAGGCGATGGCCCACGAGGTGTGGCTCCCCTCCTATGGCATCGACCGCACGGAGGTGACCGTCGCGGCCTACGACCGCTGCGTGCGTCTGGGGCGCTGCGCTCCTCCGCTCGACGCCCCGGGGACGCCGCAGACGGGCGGGGCGACGCTGCCGGTGACGGGGGTGCGCTGGGACGACGCGGCGGCCTACTGCGCCTGGGCGGGGGGGAGGCTGCCCACCGAGGCGGAGTGGGAGCGCGCCGCGAGAGGAAGGGACGGGAGGAGCTTCCCCTGGGGCTGGGTGGCCGATCCAGGGAGGCTCAACCACGGGGCGGTGGAGCCCGGGTGCCGCGACGACGAGGACGGCCACCCGATGGCGGCGCCGGTGGGATCGTTCCCGAGCGGGGCCTCGCCGGAGGGGGCGCTCGACATGGCGGGCAACGTGTTGGAGTGGGTGGCCGACCGGGCCAGCATCGAGGGAGCGGGCTATCCCCCCGACCGCACCGCGGCCCCGGAGGGACCGGCCGACGGCTCCGAGCGGGTGGTGCGAGGGGGCGCCTTCGACCTGCCGATCTTCCTGGCGAGGACGACCGCGAGGATGAGGAGGCCCAGGGGAGCCCGTGAGCGCGACCTGGGCTTCCGCTGCGTGTACGACCGCCGGTAGCGCATGCGCCGGGCTCGGCGTAAGTACCGCTCCCTCCGATGAGCGTCTTCCCCCTGAACCCCGCCCAGCTCGCGGCGGTGGCGCACGGCGCGGGTCCAGCGCTGGTGCTCGCAGGCGCGGGCTCCGGCAAGACCCGGGTCATCACCCAACGCATCGCCCGGCTGATCGAGGTCGGCAACCTGCCTCGCACCATCGCCGCGCTTACCTTCACCAATAAAGCCGCCGAGGAGATGCAGGAGCGGCTGCTCGGCGTGGTGGGCCCCTCCGCCAAGGACGTGTGGATCTCCACCTTCCACGCCCTGGGCGGAGAGATCGTGCGACGGGAGATGCCTCGGGGCAGCGCCTTCGTGGTCTACGACGCGGCCGACACCGGCGGTCTCATCAAGGAGATCCTCCGGGAGCGGCCGACGGAGGTGGACGGCAAGCGCCTCGACTCCGGGGCCATCCTCGCCCGCATCTCCCACGCGAAGAACGCCATGTGCTCCCCGGAGGAGCTGGTCGCGCCGGGGGAGGCCAACGAGTACGACGAGCTCGCGGCGTGGGTGTACCCGCGCTACCAGGCGGCGCTCCAGAGGCTGCGGGCCCTCGACTTCGACGACCTGATCCTCTGGCCGCTGCAGAAGCTCACCGAGGACGAGGCCACCCGGGAGAAGTGGCGCGCCAAGATGCGCTACCTGCTGGTGGACGAGTTTCAGGACACCAACCGCGCTCAGCTGCTGCTGGTGAAGCAGCTGGTGGGGCCCTCGGGCAACGTGTTCTGCGTGGGCGACGACGACCAGTCGATCTACGGCTGGCGCGGGGCCGACATCGCCAACGTGATCGACTTCGGCACGCACTTCCCCGGCGCCAAGAAGCTCGCCCTGGAGCAGAACTACCGCTCCCGAAGGCCCGTGCTGGAGGTGGCCAACGCCATCATGGAGGGCCAGGTGAGGGCCTTCCCCAAGCGCCTCTTCACCGACCGCGAAGGGGGATCGCCCGTGAAGGTGGTCCACTGCGACAGCGGCGAGGGGGAGGTGAAGTTCGTCTTCGGGACGATCCAGAAGCTGCTGGCCAAGGGGTACAAGAAGAAGGAGATCGGGGTGCTCTACCGCTCCAACCTCCTGTCGCGGGGCATCGAGGAGGCGCTGCGGCTCAACAACATCCCCTACCGGCTCATCGGCGGCACCTCGGTCTACGAGCGCCGCGAGGTGAAGGACCTCATCGCGTACCTCCGCCTCGCGGTGTATCCGCACGACGAGATCTCCTTCCGCCGGGTGGTGAACTACCCCGCGCGGGGCATCGGGGACGTCACGCTGCACCGGCTGGAGAAGTACTCGCTGGCTCGAGGGGTGGCGCTGCTGGAGACCGCCGAGCACTCGGCGACGATCCCCGACCTCTCGGCGAGCACGAGGGAGTCGCTGCTGGGCTTCGCGCGCATCGTGAGGGCGACGCGGGTGCAGCTGGAGAAGGGCGTCGGGCTGAGCACCGTGGCCGCGCAGGTGGCGCGCACCATCAAGCTGAAGGAGGACATCTTCGCGGCGGGTCCGACCGCGGTGGTGGCGTCGCGGCGCTGGGGCAACGTCGAGCAGCTGCTCAAGACCATGGACAAGGCCGCGGCGACGACCATCGGAGAGGTGGGCGCGGTGCTGCAACGCCTCACGCTGCGCTTCGCCGAAGAGGAAGAGCAGCACCAGGACCAGGTGACCCTCAGCACCCTCCACGGCTCCAAGGGGCTGGAGTTCGGGACGGTGTTCTTCCTGGGCTGCGAGGAGGGGATCATCCCCCACTCGCGCACGGACGCTCCCCGGGCGACGGACATCCTGTCGACCATCGACGCGGGCGAGGAGCGTCGGCTCTTCTACGTGGGCGTGACGCGCGCCAAGGAGCAGCTCTACCTGATGCGCGCGGTGAAGCGAGCGGCCAGCCGCGGCGGGGCCAAGACCACGATGCAGACGAGGTTCCTGACGCTGCCGACGCTGCCGGAGGGGATGATGGTGTCGGAGACCTTCAACAGCGAGGCGCCCCTTCAGGTGGTGGACATCGCCGCGCAGGCGAAGCGATTCCGAGAGGGGCTGCTGGCGAAGAAGGGCTGACGTAGACGCCCGCGGCGGCCCCATGGTTTCTTCCGCCCATGCGCACCGCGATTGCTGGACTGGCTCTGTTGCTCGCTCGCGCGAGCTGTTCTGACCGGGCGCACCCGGTCACCGCGCCCGCCCCCGGGGAGTCGACCGGGGAGGTCGAGGTCGCCACGGCCCGCGACGGCGGCACCCGCCGCCCGAGGGAGATCGCCGCCCGCCACCTGCTGGTGATGTACGCCGGGAGCGAGCACGCGCCGGAGTCCATCACCCGCACCGCCGCCGGGGCCCGCGCCCGCGCCGAGGAGGCCCTTCGCCGCGCCCGCGCCGGGGAGGATTTCGCCGCCCTGGTGCGCGAGTACTCCGACGAGCCCGGGGCGGGCGATCGCGGCGGCTCCCTCGGCCGCTTCGGTCGAGGACGGATGGTGCGCGCCTTCGAGGACGGGGCCTTCGCGCTGGAGGTCGACGAGATCTCCGGCATCGTGGAGACGCCCTTCGGCTTCCACGTCATCCAGCGCACGGAGTGATCGCAGCGATGCCCTTGCACGAGACCGACGCCGAGCTCCAACGGCTGCGCACGGCGGTGGCTGCCGGCGACTACGACGCCGTCGAACGCTGCCTCGCGCTGCTCGAGCGGCGCGCGGGCGACTTCGAGCGCGCTGGCGACGACCTCGCGGCGATCGACGCGCTCGCGGAGGCCGAGTCCCTCCAGTGGCGCATCGGCACCTGGGCGACCGGTGCGGGCGAGGGGCTCGCGTCGATGTGGCACGTGTACGAGCTGATGCTGAGCCGCGCCCGCGCGGAGCAGCGCCTCGCCGCGCGCACGACCGGGCCGGAGAGCGAACAGCACCGCGCCGCCGCCGAGGCGTTGATGGAGCGGGTGCGGGCTGATCCCAACGGGCTCGGCGTCGAGCTGCTCGCGAAGTCGCGCTCGCGCTGAGCGCTGTGCCCGCCTACCGCAGCTGGCCGCACACGTCCGGGTCGAAGCCGCTGCTGCCGCCGATGCGCGCGGGCGTCGCGATCGCCTCGGTGCGCTCGTCGATGCTGGTCACGAAGGCCAGGAGCTGGCGCAGCCGCACCACGCCGCCCGCCCCCTCGAACATCCCCGTCGGCGCGAACACGTCCCGGTGCGTCGCGAAGCGCGGACCCAGCGCCTCCTCCAGCGTGCGCGCGTTGCCCGCGTGGAAGTACGGCGCCCCGTGCGCGACCCCCAGCAGCGAGGGCGGGTTGAAGCCCGTCGCCCCTTGCGAGACCGTGGTCATGTCGGCGCGCACCTCCAGCAGCTCGACCCCCTCCGGCGCCACGCCACGCCCCGAGGCCCAGGTGCCGACGTCCCTCAGCGCGCACGCGATCTGGTCGCTGGCGGCCTCGAAGGGCGAGCGTCGGAAGGTCCCTCCCTCGGGCATCAGCGCCGACGGAGCGCCGCTGGGGCGGGTCCATCGCCGGGTGATGAGCGAGCCCGTCACCCGGTCGTTGCTCCCCTCGCCGGGCACATAGAACCTCCGCGAGAGAGACCATCGGGCCGTCCCGTGGCAGCCGTCGCAGCCCGCCTGGGAGAAGATCAGCCGACCCTCCCGAAGGTCCTCCTCGCTCCCCGTCGACGGAGGCCTCGGCGTGCGGATCTCCCCGAGGTAGCGCCCGATCAGCGACCAGTCCGTGAGCACCCCCCGAGGCATCCCCGTGCCCGCAGGCGTGGCGATGGAGTCGATCGACCCGGAGAGGCCGTCCTGCGGGGTGGCGGTGCGCTGCTGCATCCCCGCGGCCGCGCTGCCATCGAACACGATGCGGTCTTCGGGAGACACCCTCGGAGGCGTGGCTCCGTCCCCGGCGCGGTGCACCACGGCCCCTACGCCGCCGGAGTTGCCTCGCACGTTGAGCTCGAAGTCCGCGACCTCGTCGAAGACCGCGGACCAACCCATGACGCGAGGCGCCCCCATGGCGTCGAGGGTTCCGTCGAGGGCGGGCGTCTGCCGCGGGCCTCGACCGAAGTACCAGGTGACGCCGTCCGAGAGGCCGTCGGGGTGGCAGGCCTCGCAGGAGTTCCACCCCTGACCCTTGAGCGACCAGCGACCGAGGCCGGTGACGAAGAACCTCCGGCCGTCGGCGACCTGGGCCGCGGCCCCGGCGGGCGCCGCGCTCGACTCCAGCACCGAGCTCACCGACTGGTTGGAGAAGGCCACCAGCGCGACGTTGCGGGAGTGCTCCTGCACGCTGACGGCGCTCGCTCCGCTGGAGGTCATGGCGAGCCCGTAGGGCAGCCTCGCGGGCGAGGCCGCGGCCCCGAGGTCGATGAAGTGGGGGAGCGTCGCGACCGTGGGGTTGCCCACCTCGACGAGCGACCCGGAGGGGGAGAAGCGCACCCGGAAGAGGGCGTCGCTGCCGTAGCCGACCACCCAGGCCACCGTCGCCCCCACGGTGCTCCCTGCGACCAGCGGCTGGAACACCAGGTCGACCGGCAGCAGCGGATAGCGCCGGGAGGCGTCGTCGGCGACCCGGCGGCCCTCGTAGAGCGCGAAGAAGCGGGCGTTGAGCAGCACCCGCTGCGAGGGCAGCTCGGCCCCGGTGGCGTGGTCGATCACGAAGATCGCCCCGGTGTGCTGGGTGCGGACGTTGAGCAGCGAGGGGTCGAGCGGCGCCACGGGAGGTGCTCCCGCGTCGGCAGGGGCGTCCGTCGGGACATCGACCACCGAGGCGTCGGCGGCGGCTCCCGCATCGGCCGGAGGGGGAGGCGGCGCGACGGGGCCCACCGGGCCGCGAGGAGACTCGCAGAGGGCCGTCACATAGACGCGCCCCGAGGCGATGGCGAGCGAGGAGAGCTGGTTGGGGAAGCAGCCCGCGGCGGCGCCGTCGGTGCCGCGAAAGCCCATGTCGGCGGCGGCGCTGAGGGGGGTGGCGACCAGGGAGCGGGCGCCGAGGGCGTAGCGATAGACGACGCCGACGTGGCTCTGGTCGAAGCGCTCGAGGCCCGTCGGGCCGAGGGTGCCTCGGCGCTGGGCGAAGAACTCCGTGACGTAGAGCGCCTCGTCGGCGTCGTCGGCGTCGCCGTCGTTGGTGACCGCGAGCGCCCTGGGGTGGGCGAGGCCGCGGCGGGCGGTGACCCCGGCGCCGAGGTATCCGCCGCTGGCGAGGGCGGCGTTGAGGTCGAGCGTGTCGGTGACCGCGAGGGTGGAGGCGTCGAGGACGGAGACGGTCCCTTCGCCCCAGTTGGCGACGAAGACGGTGCGGCCCGAGGGGCTGAGCGCGACCCCGGTGGGCTCGGCGCCGACCCGCGCCCGGGTGGCCGAGAGGGTGGGCGTCCCGTGGAGGCCGTCGATGCGAACGAGCTGACCCTCGCGTCGCAGCGTGACGTACGCGGTGTCGTCATCGGGAGCGAGCGCGACGGACCAGGGCTCGCTGCCCGCGCCGGTGCTCAGCTCGACGACGCGCTCGGCCGAGAGAGGCGATCGACCCGTGAGACGGAAGACGGACACCGAGTGGGCGCTGCGGTTGACCGCGACGGCCACGCGGTCGTCGGAGGTGATGGCCACGGCAGACGAGCGGCTGGGGCCAGGCAGCACCGGGCGACCGAAGGGAGGGGCGTCGGGAGCGTCGGTGGCCGCGACGTCCGGGGTGGATCCGAGGTCGGCCTCGGGGACGTCCTCGCGGTCTTCCGAGGGGCCGAGGTCGGCGACCGGGGAGTCCGAGGGACCACCGGAATCAAGGGCCGGGCCTCCGACCACCGAGGTGCCGAGGGAGCAGCCCAGGGTGCAGGCGAGGAGGCCGAGAGACAGGGAGCGGGTCACGGCCGCGGAGGGTATCCCGCCGTGCGCCGCGCCTGCTAGAACACGCAGCAATGGCCATCAGGAAGATTGCTCAGATCGGTCACCCGGTGCTCCGCCAGCCCGCCCGCGAGGTGAGCCTTGCCGAGCTGGCGACCCCGGATTTCCAGCGCTTCATCGACGACCTCGTGGAGACGATGCGCGACGCCAACGGCGCGGGCCTCGCGGCCACGCAGATCTACGAGCCCGTGCGGGTGTGCGCCATCGAGGTCAACAACAACCCGAGGTACCCGTACAAGCCGCAGGTTCCGCTGACGGTGCTGGTCAACCCGGTGATCGAGCTGCGCACCGACGAGCGCTTCGACAACTACGAGGGCTGCCTCTCGGTGCCCGGCTTCCGAGGCGTAGCCCCGAGGGCGACGGAGATCAGGGTCACCGCCCTCGACCGCGAGGGCCACCCCATCGACCGCATCGTGCGAGGCCTCACCGCCGGAACCTTCCAGCACGAGGTCGACCACCTCGACGGCCTTCTCTTCGTCGACCGCATGGTCGACCCCAAGACATTCACCACCTGGGGAGAGTTCGAGCGCCACCACCAGGCGGCCTTCATCGAGCGCGCCAGGGCCCTCGTCGCCCGCTTCGGCCAGTAGTCCCCGCCCAGCAACCTTGGGCCCCTCCATGGGGGTCCATGTTTCCATTCCGGAAACCCGGTGTTCCCTCCCCGGGCCTTGTGATCGGGGCTGCTCGCCCGCACCTTCACTCATCCCATGAACGACCGAAACGACGATGGCCTCACCCGCCGCCAGGCGCTCGCCGCCGTGGCGGGCGCGGCGCTCTCGGCCCTTCCTGGCTGCACCCAGGACAACCACCATCGACCCCGCACGGAGGTCCGCACCATGACCCCTTCCACCTCGCGTCAGCCCGTCGCCTTCCTTCCCCACGGGGGCGGCCCGTGGCCCTTCGTCGACGGCCTCGGCGACCCCGCCGAGCTGGCCTCGCTCGCCGCGTACATCCGCTCGCTGAAGACCCTCGGGCCCTCGCGCCCTCGCGCCGTGCTCATGGTCTCCGCCCACTGGGAGGAGGCCCGGCCCACGGTGATGACCGCCGCCCGCCCTCCGATGCTCTACGACTACTACGGCTTCCCCGAGGAGTCGTACCGCATCACCTGGCCCGCCCCCGGCAACCCCGAGCTCGCGGGCAGGGTGCGCGCGCTGCTCGACGCGCAGGGCTTCGAGACCGCCGCCTCCGCCGAGCGCGGCTTCGACCACGGCACCTTCGTCCCGATGAAGCTCGCCTGGCCCGAGGCCGACATCCCGACGGTGCAGCTCTCGCTCAAGCAGGGGCTCGACCCCGCGGAGCACCTCGCCATGGGCCGGGCGCTCGCCCCGCTGCGCGACGAGGGCGTGCTCATCCTCGGCAGCGGGATGAGCTTCCACAACATGAGGGCCTTCGGGCTGCCGAGGCAGCAGGTGCAGACCATGTCGGCCACCTTCGACACCTGGCTCAACGAGACCATCGCCCTCGACGCCGCGGAGCGCGACCGCCGGCTGGCGGCCTGGTCCACCGCCCCGGGCGCCCGCCTCGCCCACCCCAGGGAGGAGCACCTGCTGCCGCTGATGGTCATCGCCGGAGCGGCGGGCGCCGACCGCGGGCGCACCGCCTTCCAGGGGTCGGTGCTCAACGCCCGCATCTCGGCGCACCACTTCGGATAGGACATCCCGGAGCAAATTCCCTGGCGCGCGGAGGGCGGGTTTGTGCTTAGAAGTGCAGCCCATGACCCTCTCGACCGCAGGGCTGAAGTCCCTGATCACCTCCACCCGCAAGACCATGAAGGCGGGGGCTTCCTACATCCCCGATGCAAAGCTCCGCACCTCGCTGCTCGCCGAGCACGGCCGCGACGGCGTGCGGGTGCTGCTCGCCTGCGAGCACCCGGCGTGGGCGGCGGAGGTCGTCGAGCTCGGCCACCCGGAGTGCCCGTGGCCCGAGGCCGCCACACCCCTGGAGCTCGCCACGGCGGCCTTCGGTCCGCTCGCCCAGCACCTGCCCAGGCTGCTCAAGCGGCTCTCCGGCGCGACCCTCACCTGCGCCGTCCGGCACAAGCCCCAGGACGACGCGCCCGACCTGGGAGGGTGGTTCCTGGTGTACGCGCTGCCCGAGCGCTCGGGCCCCACGCTCTGGATCGGCGGCCCCCCCGACCCCGAGCCCGAGTTCACCGCCGCGGGCTGGGAGCTCCCCTCCGAGCTCCGCGCCTTCTACCGCCAGCACAACGGCTTCGGCGTGCTGCTCGACGAGTTCGGCTGGACGGGCGTGGCCCCCGGCCTCCAGCCCTCGGTGCAGCTCGCGGTGCCGGCCCTCGACGCCAAGGTGAAGACCAGCGACCTGCTGCGCATCTCTCGCGGCGAAGGCGACGCGGGCGAAGGCGGCTGGTGCTTCACCCAGGCGAAGCCCGGCGCCAGGAAGAAGAAGCCCGGCGCCGCGGCCGACGGGGCGCTGGCCATCGTCGACTTCGACGACCGCCTCGGCATCCGCGGCGAGCCGGTGCCCTTCGACTTCCTGGGCTTCTTCGACCGCTGGATGGTCGGCGACCCGAAGGACGAGCTCCCCATCGCCGAGTCTCCCTGACGCGCTAGAACCCCACTCATGTCCAGCGATCCCCCCGGAAGGCTCCACACGCTCCGCCGCGCGATCGGCGCCACGGTGGTCGACGGCTTCTTCCGCGGGGCCTCCCGCGCCGGGGCGCTGCACCCGCTGGCCGACCCGAAGGCCCACGGCGTCGAGCGCATCCGCGACATCCCCTACCTCGACGACGGCTCCCCGGAGCACCTCCTCGACGTCTACAAGCCCGCCGGCCCGGGGCCCCACCCTGTCCTGCTCTACATCCACGGCGGAGGCTTCCGGATCCTCTCCAAGGACACCCACTGGGTCATGGCCCTGGCCTTCGCCCGCCGGGGTTGGCTGGTCTTCAACGCCTCCTACCGCCTCGCCCCGGCCAACCCCTTCCCCGCCGGCCTGGAGGACACCTGCGCCGCCTGGGAGTGGGTGCTCGCCAACGCCGCCCGCTACGGCGGTGACCCCTCCCGGGTCGTCGTGGCGGGCGAGTCCGCCGGGGCCAACCTGGTGACCTCCCTCGCCGTCGCGGCCTGCTACGAGCGCCCCGAGGCCTATGCCCGCCGGGTCTTCGACGCGGGCGTCCGGCCCCGCGCGGTGGTCGCCTCGTGCGGCCTCTTCCAGGTCTCGGACACCGCCCGCTACCGCCGAGAGCACAAGCTCCCCTGGTGGATCGCCGACCGCGTGGAGGAGGTCTCCGACGCCTACCTCGGCACCAGCACGGCGCCCTCCCTCGACCTGGCCGACCCGCTCTGCCTCTTCGAGCGGGCCGAGCGCCCGGCGCACCCGCTGCCTCCCTTCTTCCTCCCGGTGGGCACGGCCGACCCGCTCATCCGCGACACCCGCCGCATGGCCCTCGCGCTAGACGCCCTCGGCGTCACCGCGGAGGCCCGGTACTACCCGGGCGGCATCCACGCCTTCCACGCCTTCGTCTGGCGCTCTCAGGCCCAGCAGTGCTGGCGCGACACCTACGACTTCCTCGACCGCCACGGGTGAGCTGAGCTCGCTCAGCAGCGAGCGGGTGAGCGCGTCGTAGCGCACCCGGTCTTCGCCGAGGAGCCGGTTGGCCCGAAGCAGCCGGGCGAGGGCCTTGTGCTCATCGACCCTGGAGAGCCATGCGCGTCGGCGTTCGTCGATGGGCATCTGGACACGCGTTCAGTGCCATGGCCCGACGGTGCTTGTCTACGGGGTCGCTGGGACGCTCCGCTGCGACCAGGGATCGTCCTCGACGCCCGCGCGCAGGTTGACCTGCCTGGCCAGGGAGAACAGCAGGTCGCTCAGGCGGTTGAGGTAGATCTTGAGCTCGGCCCGTGCGCCCTCCCCCTCGGGGAGGCCCACCAGCGCCCGCTCGGCCCGGCGGCAGATGGTGCGAGCCAGGTGCAGCGACGCGGCGGCGGGGGTGCCTGCCGGGAGGATGAAGTTCTTCAGCGGCGGGAGCGCCGCCTCGCTCACGTCGATGGCCGCCTCCAGCTTGGCGATCTCTTGCTCGTCCAGCAGGGGGATCTTCAGCAGCGCCTCCTTGCCAGGCACCGTCGCGAGCTCGGCCCCGAGGTTGAACAGCTCGCTCTGGATGGCGCTCAGCAGCACGTCGAGCTCCTCGCCGACCCCCGCGGCCCTCGCCACGCCGATCGCCGCGTTGAGCTCGTCGATGGTGCCGTAGGCCTCCACCCGCGGGCTCGCCTTGGAGACCCGAGCGCCGCCAAAGAGCCCCGTCTGCCCGTCGTCTCCGGTCTTCGTGTAGATCTTCACGCGTCCCCCAGCATCGTCCCTGGCCGCAGCGGATGACCCGCGAGAAACTCCCTCGCGGCCAGCCGCTTCTTGTTCTCGAGCTGCAGCTCCGTAAGGCCCAGAAGGCCCTCCCCGGTCGCCACCCACACCCGGTCTCGGGTCACCGCGACCACCTCGCCCGGAGCGCCCGCGATCACCGTCGGAGCGTCGTCGAGCCTGGTGGCGTGCACCATCAGCCGCCGCGCCCCGAGGGTCGTCGAGGTGCCCGGCCACGGGGTGAGCCCCCGCACCTGGTCGTGGAGCGCTCGGGCGGAGCGCTTCCAGTCCATCGCGGCCATCTCTTTGGTGAGCGGCGGCGCGAGCGTGTGGCGCGCGTGGTCCTGCGGAACCGGCGTGAGCAGCCCGGCGAGGTAGTGGCCGAGCTCCTCTTCGAGCAGCGTCACTCCCAGCGAGCAGAGCCGGTCGGAGAGCGAGGGGGAGGTCTCGTCGGGGTCGATGGGCGTCCGTCGGATGGAGAGCATCGGCCCGGTGTCCAACCCCTCGTCCATCTTCATCAGCGTCACGCCCGTCTCGGCGTCGCCCGACAAGATCGACCACTGGATGGGCGCCGCCCCGCGGTGCCTGGGCAGCACCGAGGCGTGCACGTTGAGGCACCCGAGGCGCGGCGCGGCCAGCACGTCGGGCGGCAGGATGCGCCCGTAGGCGACCACCACCGCCACGTCGAGGGCGAGCTCGCGCAGCCACTGGGCCACCACGCCGTCTCGCAGCTTCACCGGCTGCAGGCACGGGATGCCGTGCTCCTCGGCGAAGCGCTTGACGGGAGGCGCGGTGACCACGTTGCCGCGGCCGACGGGCTTGTCGGGCTGACAGACGACGGCCGCCACGTCGGCCAGCTTCGTCAGCGCGGCGAGGGGAGGGACGGCGAAGGCCGGTGTTCCGAAGAAGACGACGCGGGGGCGCATGAGGATGGCGGGGAGTCTAGACCGGGGAGGCGGCGTCAGGGGCGGGCGTCTTGGAGCGCGCGCTTCTTCATGTCGCGGTCGATCATGCGGCGCTTGAGGAGCGAGACGCGGTCGACCATCAGGGTGCCGTCGAGGTGGTCGTACTCGTGCTGCACGGCGATGGCGAGCAGCCCCTCGGCCTTGAGCTCGAAGACCTTGCCGTCGAGGCCGGTGGCGCGCACGGTGACCCGCTCGGCCCGCTCGATCTCCTCGTGGATGCCCGGGAAGGAGAGGCAGCCCTCCTCCCAGACGGTCTCGCCCTCGCGGTGGATGATCTCGGGGTTGATGAAGTAGTGGAGCTCGCTGGGGTCGTCGGTGCCGGAGGCCACGTCGATGACGAACACCTTGAGGGAGACGCCGATCTGCGGGGCCGCGAGGCCGACGCCCGGGGCGGCGTACATCGTCTCGGCCATGTCTTCACAGAGCGCGCGAACCTCGTCCGTGACCGTGGTCACCGGCTCGGCCTTCACGCGCAATCGCTTGTCTGGATAACGGAGAATCGTTCGGATGGACATTGACCTTCACCTGTCCAGAGGACCTGCGGAGAACTAACGCGAGCAACCGTTGTTCGCAACCTGCGAGCCGCAGCCCGCTCGTGTATCGTGCCACCGTGTCGAACGCAGTCACGCGAGGAATCCGGGTGCAGGTGAAGAGCCAGTATCTGCCCGAGCGGTCGCAGCCGCGCCGTCAGCAGTACGTGTTCGCGTACACCGTGACGATCCACAACGAGGGGGCCGAGACGGCGCAGCTGCGGTCGCGCCACTGGATCATCACCGACGCCGACGGCAACGTGCAGGAGGTGCGAGGCGACGGCGTGGTGGGAGAGCAGCCGACGCTGCCTCCGGGGAAGAGCTTCGAGTACACCTCCGGGTGCTCGCTGCGCACCCCGCGAGGCACCATGGAGGGCACCTACCAGATGGTCAACGACGCGGGCGACCGCTTCGACGCGCGCATCGCCCCCTTCACCCTGGCGCTGCCCCACAGCCTCAACTGACCCCAGAGAACTCCTACAGCGGCGCGCGATGAGGACTGGGCGCACGGCGGCGCTGGTGGTGCGGAGGGCGCTCGGATCGCCTCGCGACGTGGCCCGCGTGCATGACGCGCTGCGAGCGGCGAGCCTCCGGGTGGGCGCCTCGCTGGCGGCGGCGCTGGGCGACGACCGCTGGGGCGTGGTGCTGCTGGCCGAGCGGCGAGGGGAGGTGGCGGGCGCGCTGGTGCTGCGCTGGGTGCGCTCGGTGGGCGACGGCCCCGAGGAGGCGCCCTCGACGGCGTGGGTGGAGCGCTGCTGGTCGGCGGACGACGACGCGACGGTGGTGGAGGCGCTGCACGAGGCGGCCTTCGCCGAGGCCGGGGCGAGGGGCATCGAGGCCCTGACCGGAGCCTTCCCCGCGCTGGCAACCGAGGCTCCCTCGGAGGCGGTGGCGGCGCTCCCCGCGGAGGCGGTGGAGGGCCCCGAGCGCACGCTGGCCGAGGGGGTGCGCGCGAGGGTGGCGGCCTCGGCGGCGGCGCAGGAGATGGCGACGCTCTGGAGCGGGGCGCAGGCCTTCCGGGCGCGCTGGACGGCCGACCGGTCGAGGCTCCAATGGACGACCGAGGGGGGCATCGGATCGCGCGAGACCGACGACGGCGACGCGCTGCGCTTCGACGAGGCGACCCGCCGGCTGAGGGAGGTGTGGCTGACGCGTCCGCCGAGGGTAGCCTTCGACGAGGACCTCTGGCGCACGGCGATGGCCCTCCCAGAAGAGCAGGGGGCGCTCACGCTGGTGGAGGGGGAGGGCTTCGCGCTCCCGGCGATGGAGGTCGGGGTGTTCGACCTCGGGCTCACGGGCTACGTGGCGCTGAGGGCGGAGGCCTTCGAGGCGGGCGCGGCCGCGCTCTCGCGATGGACGGCGCTGGCGATCTCGCCGGAGGTCGGGCTGCTCTTCGACGAGGGCGGGCGGTGGTCGGGGTGGAGGGTGCGCGACCCGGTGGCGAGGGTGCGCCCGATGGGCTGGCCCGACGTGCAGGAGACCCCCATCCGGGAGGGCGCGGCGCGCGAGGCCCTGACGGCGCTGCTCTACGACTGGATGTGCATCGACGCGGGCGCGAGGGTGCGCCCCGACCTGGCCACGGACCCTGACGACATCGCCCACATGGTGTCGCTGCGGGCCCGCGCCCGTGCGCTCGCCGAGTCGGCGAAGCTGGTCGGCGACGACGCGGTCGCGGGCGTGGCGGCCGACATCGCGGCGCACGTGCACTGGAGCTGGGGGTTCTTTCGGGTGCCGGAGAGCCCTTAGCGGGCGATGGAGACGGCGCCCTCGCCGAGCAGGCGTCGCAGCAGGGTGAGCTTGCCCGGGTCGTCGAGGTCGTCGCCCAGGTCGGCCATGCGAAAGGGCCCCTCGTGGGTGAGGGCCGCGGTGAGCATCGGGGCGACCGCCGCGGGCCACCGGGTGCTGCGGCCGTCCACCGTAAGCACCAGCGCCTCGCCGTCGAGCGCGACCTCGGCGTGCACTCCGCCCCGGCGGACGAAGACCGTCTCCGCGGTGATCGGGGTGACGGCGTCGATCATCAGGCCGGGGAGGTGCTCTTTGTGGTCGCGGTCGAACTGCGCGAGCAGGCGAGGGCTCACGTCGTCCCAGCGCATCGCCTCGAGCAGCCGGTCGACCCTCGCTCGCATGGCCTCGCGGAGCGCGTCGACGCTGGCGTCGGAGCGCAGCGCCCCGAGGGGGAGACCCGCGCGCAGGTCGGGGTCGACGAGCGCCTGCGCGGCGAGGGCCTCGAGCAGCACCTCGGACCAGCGGAAGGCGTGCAGCCCGATGGTCACGTGCATCGATGGGCCGTCGTCGACGGCGACGGCGTCGTGCATGAGCCCGCGAGGGATGTAGAGCACCCCGCCGGGCTGGAGGAGGAGCTCGGCGGTGCGCTCGCCGGGCTTCGTCGCGGCGGGATCGAAGCGCTCGCCGCGCATGGGCAGCCCCTTCGGGCTGTCGTAGAGCCGCCACTGCTTCTGGCCGATCACCTGCACCAGGATCACGTCGTGGCTGTCGTAGTGGGCCGCGAAGCCCTGGGCGCCGCCGCGGGTGAGGTAGAGGTTGGCCTGGGCGTGGACGCGGAGCTCGGCCTCGAGCTGCGAGACCAGGGCGCGCACCCGGGGGCTGTACTGGTCGAGGTTGTTGATGATGATGGTGCCGCCCGCGGCGAAGAGCCGGGCGACGCGGATCGGGTCGACGAGGTCCTCGCCGTCCGTGTAGTCCTCGGGCTCGACGGGGTTGGTCGCGTTGACCACGGAGACGTCGGGGTGGCGGTTGACGCGGGTGGTGAGCATCGCGTCGACGGCCTCGAGGGAGACCAGCGAGGCGCGCGCCTCGTCGGGTCGCCCGACGACGTGGAGGTGCTCGCGCTCCCAGTGGTGCTCGAGGAAATGCTGGAGGCTGTGCGGGGCGATGAGCCCCGCCAGGGTGGGAAAGCGCTCGCTCATGGGGAGTGGAGGAGGGAGGTGGGAGGGGCTCAGCGGCAGTTGCGACCGCGGCCCGCGCCGTCGGCGTAGGAGCCGCTGTCGGAGTCGGTGCAGTTGCGGCGCACCGTCCCCCGGCCACGGCCCACGCCATCGGCGCCGGGGCCGCTGTCGGAGTCCGTCACGCCGGTGCTGCGGCGCACCCGGCCGCGACGCCCGCCGCCGCCGCCGCCGCCGCGGCCGCAGTTGGACTCGTCGCCGGAGTCGGAGTCGGTGAGGCCGGTGTGGCCGCGGCCCGCGCCGTCGGCGTAGCGGCCGCCGTCGGAGTCGGTGCGCCCGGTGCGGCGCCGGCAGGCCTCGGCGTCCTCGGGCTTGAGCAGCACGACGCCGATCGCCGCGCCGATGAGGGCGCCGATGGAGGCGAGCGCCGAGCGCCGGTGCACCGTCGGTACCTCCGTGATGTCCGAAGGATCGAGGGTGATGGGCTTCTTCTCCGACGGGTCGTTGTTGGCCACTGCGGTGCGCTCCTCCAGAAGGGTTGGGTAGGGCCTGGGGCCCCCGACGGACGAGTTTCACACCGCCGCGCCGCGGCTTGTCAACGGGCATCCTGCGGCCCGACCGTGAATGCTGACGGCGTCGGGGGCCGCCGGAGGGGCGTTGAATAAACGGGCGATGCGTCGAAGCTCGCGCGCGATGGACTCACGGATTGCGCCCGCCAGCCCCGCCGTCGACAGTGTGCCCATGCCTCTCCCGTCGCTCCGCGGTCTGGTCGGCCTGCTGTTCCTCACGGCGTGCACGCAGGTGACGGGCGGTGGCCTCGACGCATCCGCCGACGTCGCGGTCGAGGCCGGCGGGCCCGCGACGTCAGTCGACCGCGGCGCCTGCACGATGTGCCCGACCGCCGAGGGCCCCAGCTGCATCGACCTGCTCACCGACCCGGCCCACTGCGGAACCTGTGACCGCCACTGCACCGAGTGGGACGACTGCCGCGGCGGTGCGTGCATCGAGCGCTTCCCCGTCGACAGCGGGCACCCCGCCGCCCTCGACGCCGCATCGCGCATCGACAGGTAATCCGACGCCGCGCTGCGACGCGCTGGCTCGCGCGTTAAGTGGGCCCTTCGCACGCCGCTCGACCACCCGACCGCGCGGCGCGTGCGGCGCCTCGACACGCCAGTTGCTCGACGCCCGCGGGCTGCACGCCGACGCCCACGCTGTAGGGCGGCGGTCGTCACCTTCAGGCGGCCGGTGCGCGCAGCCACGCCGCGAGCACCTCGCCCCGCCGGGCGACGTCGTGCTCCGCCTCCTGCCACGACAGGTCGAAGACCAGCCCCGACGCGTGCTGCAACCGCAGCCGCGCGCCTCCGGCGTTCGTCCACCGCCGGACGAACACGCCCGTGACGTGCTCGCGCGGTACCGTCACGTCGGTTCGACGGAAGCCGCCGAGCGGGCCGTCGTGGTCCCGCCACACGCGGATCCGCAGCGTCGACGCGTCCCCGACGAGGCGCGCCGGCACGACCGCCCGCACGAGCAGCTGCGCCACGCACACCCCGCAGGCCGTGCCGAGGCAGACCGCCGTGAGCAGCCCTGCGGCCGACACCAGCCCCAGCGCGATGAACGTGATGTTCAGCGGACCGCGGGCGATGTCCGTCCACGCGAGGATGATGAAGACCGCGCAAGCGCAGAGCGCGCCGAACGCCAGCGGCACGCCCAGGCTGCCTCGATCGAGGCCGCACCGCAGCGGGAGGTGGAGCGTCGCCCCGCCGCCGACCGCCGCTCCGACCGGGCGCACCCGCTCGCCCGCGTCACCCGGGAGCATCCACCAGAGCCCGCAGGCCGGGCACACGTCGCTGCCGCGCTCCGCGAGGTCGACGTCGCACAGCGGGCACGCGCGCACCTCGGTGGGAGGCGCTTCGCGGTAGGGCGTCCCGGCGCGCTTCGTCGGCATGGCGGGGCAACGCCGGTGAGGCGGCCGCTCTTCCCGACGACCCTCGCCTGACTTCCGCGCGCCGCGCGCTACACCTGCGCCTCCCGCGTCGGGCGTCGGAGGTGTTGGATGCAGCCGATCGTCGTCAACAACCGCCAGGGCTACGCCCTCGGCGCGATCTTCCTCGCGATGGCGGGCCTGCTGACCCTGCCGTACGTATTCGTCGACCCGGCGCACCGCACCGACGACGCCGTGGGTCACGCGATGATCGCCGCGCTAGCGCTGGGTGCGCTGGGCGCGTTCGCCACCGCGCGCGACGCGCTCACCGCCGACGACGACGGCCTATGCCGGCGCACCTGGCGCGGCACCGTCCACCTCCGCTGGCGCGACGTGCGCGACTTCCACACCGTCGCCGCGCAGCACTTCACCCTGGACGTGGTCGCGCCCGCCGACGACGACGCCCCGCGCTTCACCTGGGACGCGAAGCACCCGCAGGCCGCGGCCCTGCGCGCCGCCGTGCTCGCCCACGCCACGCGCGCCGCCGTGCGCGAGTGGGGCCCCGTCGGCAGCCGTGCGATCGAGGTGCTGCCGAGGACCTTCACCTACGGACCGCCGCTCACCGCCCGCTCGGCGGCGGCGCTCTCGGGCGCGGTGTCGGCGGTCCTGCTCGCCTACTGCCTCTGGCTGATCGCCCGCGGCGAGCCGCCGCCCATCCCCCGCGCCCACCTCCTCGCGATGGAGCTCGGTATGATGGCGTTCCTGCTGCTGCCGTTCGGGCTGATGTTGTCGGCGTGGGCGTCCGACGAACGCGCGTACCACCAGCGGCGGGGCCAGCGCGTCGTCGTGCGGGAGGACGGCCTGCGCTACTTCGACGAGCGCCGCGAGGTGGCCATGCCGTGGGGCGAGATCGTCACGGTGGCCCCGACCGGCGGCGCGGCCTTCGACCAGGGGACGATCGTCGTGTCGTCGCGCCGGGCCTCCTTCGACGTGGGCGCCGGGCTCACCGACCTCGCGCGGTTCAAGGCGCTCCTCGCGCGCCGCGCTCCCGCCGCGGTCGCCCGCGGACGTGCCTCCGAGTTCGCCGTCGAGAGCCTCCTGCCGGCCGACGCGACGCCCGGCGTCGCGACGCACCACTACCGCACGCGGTCGGGTCGCGCGCTGCTCTCGCTGCCGCTAGCCTTCGGGGCATTGTGCCTCGGCGTGGCCGCGCGCGATGGCGACCTCGTCGGACCCGGCGTGACGGCGCTCGTCTTCCTCGGCGCGTGGCTGTGGTTGCTCGACGGGTACCTGTTCACGCGGGTGGAGCTCGACGCGCGCGGCCTCACGCTGCGGCGGCGCGGCGGCGCGCGCGCCCTCGCCTGGGCCGAGCTCGCCGCGTGGCGCGTGGTGAAGGCCGAGGCCCTCACGCACCTCGTCATCGAGGGCCGCGGGGAGCGCTGGCGGGTGTGGGCGACGGTGCTCGATTTCGAGGGGCTCTGCGCGGCGCTGTCGGACCGCCGCCCCCCCGATGCGCCGAGCCAGTAGCTCCCTCCTCGCGCTACGTCGCGGCGTCGACGCACGTCGAGCGCCTGCTCGATTGCGTAGCAGGTGCTAACCATCTGCGCGGCATCGCAGCGGGCCCATCGCCGACCTACGCTGAGGTTCGCCCCGCACCGAAGCGCGGGCGCGGAGGCCCATGAACCACGACGACCCCACCCAACGCCGCCTCGCGCGCGTCGTCGCGCTGCCGCCGCCGGCACCGGGTTTCCTCGGGCCCGGCCACACGGCCGTCGAAGTGCTCACGCCGCGCGACCTGGCGGACAACGACCCCTTCGTGCTGCTGATGGAGGACCGCCTCCCCGGCACATCGCACCGCCATCCTCGATGGTCATGTACACGAAGTGCCCACCGCCAGCGCGCGGAGACCGCGTCGACCGTGGCCTCCGCGCTGCCGACACCAGCGTTCGGTTGTGACGGCCTACCAGAGCGACTGGGCGATCATGCCGGAGTGCAACGTCTGCGGGTTGCAGCTGCTGATCACCTGGACCATCGCCGCAAAGTCGCCCCAGGACTTCTGCGACTGCGCCCAGTGCTCCTGGATGCCGGTCTTCGACTCGTAGATCTCGGTCAGACGCCGCGGGTTGCGCCACCTCCAACCCACCCGGGTTGCGCATCTCGTGGGTCCCGCGCCTCGCCCCCTGCTCTCACTGGACATGCATCGAGCGCCTCGTTCGAGCGCGCGAGCAGGTCGGCGGGCGCACCATCCGGGTGCGGATTGCGCGGGGCGTGGCATTCGGGGTAGCGCCCTCAATAGGCTGGCGATGATCAAGTACCTCGGGTCGAAGCGGCGGCTGATCCCGTCCATCGTGGGCGCGGTCGCGGCGCTGCCCGAGGCGCGCTCGGTGCTCGACCTCTTCTCCGGGACCTCCCGCGTCGGTCTCGCCCTCAAGGCCGCGGGCTACCGCGTGGTGGCCAACGACCACAACGCCTACGCCGCCACGCTGGCCCGCTGCTACGTGCAGGCCGACCGCGAGCGCCTGCTCTCCGACGCCTCGACGCTGGTGGCGGAGCTCAACGCCCTCCCCGGCTCGCCCGGGTATTTCACCGAGACGTACTGCGAGCGCAGCCGCTTCTTCCAGCCGAAGAACGGCGAGCGGGTGGACGCGATCCGGGAGTCCATCGCCCGCCGGGGCTTCGACCCGGAGCTGGAGGCGGTGCTGCTCACCTCCCTGATGGAGGCCGCCGACCGGGTGGACTCCACCACCGGGTTGCAGATGGCCTACCTGAAGGAGTGGGCGCCTCGCGCGCACCAGGACCTCGCGCTGCGCGTGCCCGAGCTGCTCTCCCGCGCGGAGCACGGAGCGGGCGAGGCGCTCCAGCAGGACGCCCTGGTGGCCGCGGAGTGCGAGGCGGACGTCGCCTACCTCGACCCGCCCTACAACCAGCACAAGTACCTCGGCAACTATCACATCTGGGAGTCGCTGGTGCTCTGGGACAAGCCCGAGGTCTACGGCACGGCGTGCAAGCGCGTCGACTGCCGCACCCGGTCGAGCCCCTTCAACTCCAGGCCGCGCTTCGTCGAGGCGATGCGCGCCGTGATCGGGCGGGTGAGGGCGCGCTGGCTGGTGGTGTCCTTCAGCGACGAGGGCTACGTCACCCGAGAGGAGATGGAGGCGATGCTCGCCACGCGGGGCGAGGTGCGGGTCATCGCCCACGACTACAAGCGCTACGTGGGCGCCCAGATCGGGATCTACAACCCCGCCGGAGAGAAGGTCGGCAGGGTGGGCCACCTGAGAAACAGGGAGTTTCTCTTCGTGGTGGGGTGACGGGGGGAGAGGCTTTTTACACGGCGTGGTAATCGACGGCCGCGCGTCGGGCGCCCCAGCGGGCGAAGGCCCAGGCGCCCGCGGAGAGGGCGCACCACCCGAAGGTCGCCCAGGCCACCAGCGACCCGGCGGCGTCGCGGGCGGCCCACGGGAGGCGCGATCCAGCGAGGGCGAGGGCGGTGTAGGCCGCGAGGGCGAGGGTCGCCGCGGGGAGGGCTGCGATCCAGGCCACGCGGGTGAGAAACTCCGCGCGGGGACGGCGGGTGAGGCGTCGCACCCGACGGGCCGCCGCGTGCAGCGCCCAGGCCTTGGCGAGCAGCACCCCCACGCCGAGCATCTGAAGTCCCACGGAGGAGGCCTGCACCCCGGCGCCCACCGCGGGGAGCCGCCACGCGCCCATCAGCAGCAGGGCCAGCAGCACCGAGCGGGACCAGGTGAGCAGCCGCTCGGCCAGGTGCAGCGGCAGCGAGGGGCGGGGACCTGACTCGAAGCCCGCGAGCACCCACGCCACGGCGTAGGCGCCGACGCCGAGGAGCAGCGGGTCGCGGAAGAGGTTCCACTGCCAGGGGAGCGCGCCCTGCGAGGCGGCCACGCCCTGGAAGCCCAGCGAGCCCGCGGCGGCCACCGCCGCCCCGGCGCCCACCACCAGCGGGAGCCCGCGCATCATCTCTCGCGCGGCGACGCTCACCTTGGCGCGCACGCCGGAGTGCCGCGTGGTGGCGAGCGCGGCGCCCCCCACGACCAGCGCCAGCGTGGCGGCCAGCACGTCCGGGTCGACCAGGAAGATCCCGCTGCCGAAGGGGACCGCGAGGGCCGTGGTGCCCAGCGCCATCCACCCGAGGCGGTGCTGCGCGGCCGACCAGGGAGCGGCCACGACGGGCTCCGGGAGGTCTTCCCGCCACATCCCGATGGCCCTCGCGGCGCGGCGCAGCACCCTGGGGACGCGTGCCCCCGACGACCAGAGCAGTGCGCCGGCGAGCAGCACCATCACCGCCGCGAGCACCATGTCCCAGGAGACCTTGGGGTCGAGCTGGCTCACCCGCAGGGGACGGTCCTCCACGGCGTCGCCGCGGCGCACGGTGAGCACGGCCATGTCGCGGCCGGGCGAGGGGCGGAAGTCGTCGATGGCGGTGAGGCTCACCCCGTCGAGGCGCACCAGCACATCGCCGTCGGCCACGCCGGCCTCGTCGGCGGCGCTTCCCGGATCGACCCGCTCCACCTGCAATCCCCCTTCGGGCGGAAGCACCGGGGCGAGGCGCACGCCCACCCCGGAGAGCGCGCGCTCGGCGCGGGAGAGGGCGGCGCGGGTCACGTCGAGCCCCCGGCCCTGCGTGAGGTGCAGGTCGACGATCGGGCCCCGCAGGGCGCGCGCGGAGGAGAGCACCGTCCCCTGGAGGGTCTCCACCTGCACGCTCACCCCGCCTCGGTCGCCGAGGAAGGAGAGCGTGGCGTGCGAGGCGAGGGGCTCCGAGGCCGACTCCCCGGCGCAGCGGGAGAGCGAGCGCACCAGCGGGTCGGTGAGCGCGAACTCCAGCCGCGAGGCTCCCTCGATGCGCAGCGTGTGGGCCGCGACCTCGCCGTAGGTGGCCTCCCTGGGCTGACCGGAGAGCGCGTCGGTGACGGTGGATCCCTCCGGGGGGTCGGTGACGACGGCGGAGACCATGGACTCGCAGCGGGCCATGCCGGGGCGGGCGAGCCTCGCGGCGAGGCGCACGGTGACCCGACGAATGTCCGCCACCGGGGGGAGGCCGTTGGTGTGGAGCACGAGTCGGTCGCCGGGCTCGACCTGGCGCGGGGTGAGCTCGGTGAGGGTGAGCACCTCGTGGGTGGGCTGGGTCTCGCAGCCCGCGAGCGCGCAGACGAAGGGCATCACCAGCGACCAGGACGAGCGGCTCACAAGGGAGGGCATTGCCCGCTCGGGGGCGAAGGCCCCCTTCCCCGCTGCCGCGCGCCCTACCCCCGCGGGGCGGGGGCAGGGCTCCGACGCCTGCGGTGCGAGCGCGAGTCTGGCAGCGTTTGTAGCCCTGCCCCCGCTCCGCGGGGGTAGGGCGCGCGGCAGCGGGGAAGGGGGCCTTCGCCTCCGAGGGGGTCGTTGCACAGGGGAGGGCATTGCCCGCTCGGGGGCCGCGGGGACAACTTTCCGGCAGCGGCGGCGGTGGAGGGCCCTCGCGCGAGCGGTTCAACCTCGCCCTCGCCCGTGGTACACGGCTCATCCCTGTTTCGTCGGGCGCGAGGAGTGCGATGAGCGAGATCTACACGGTGATCATGGCGGGGGGCTCGGGCACCCGCTTCTGGCCCTCGTCGCGTCGGCTGAAGCCGAAGCAGTTCCTGCCGCTGGGCGACGGCGTCACCCCGCTGCTTACGGCCACGGTAAGGCGCGTGGCGCAGCTCTCGCCGCCCGACCACGTGCTCATCGTCACCCGGGCCGACCTCGCGGAGGCCACCCACGAGGCGTGCCCCGAGGTGCCCGCGGCCAATATCCTGCTCGAGCCCGTCGGCCGCAACACCGCGCCCTGCGTCGCGTGGGCCACCGCCGTCGTCCAGAGGCGCTCGCCCGACGCGGTGGTGATCGTGCTCGCCGCGGACGCGCACATCAGCGACGAGGCGGCCTTCGTCGACGCCCTGCGCCGCGCCGTGGCGGCCGCCAACACCGGGGCCATCGTGACCCTCGGCATCACGCCCACGCGCCCGGAGACGGGCTACGGCTACCTGCACGTGGGCGAGGCCTTCGCGGGCGCCTCGGAGGGGGTGCGCGTCGTGAGGGCCTTCGTCGAGAAGCCCGACGCGGCCCGCGCGGAGCAGTACTTCCACGGGGCGGAGCACCTCTGGAACGCCGGGATCTTCGTGTTTCGCGCCGACGTGATGGCCCGCGCGGTGAGGGCGCACCTGCCGACGGTGGCCGACGCCACGGCGGCCTTCGACCGGGCCGCCGCGGTGGGCCCCGAGGAGGAGGTCCGCGAGGTCAACGCCCGCTATCCGGGGCTGCCCAACGTGTCGCTCGACTACGGGGTGATGGAGAACGAGCGCGCCATCGCGGTGGTCCCGGTGAGCTGCGGCTGGAGCGACGTCGGCAGCTGGCAGGCGGCCTGGGAGCTCGGCCTCAAGGACGGCGCGGGCAACGTGCTGGCGGGGGTCGAGGGCACGGTGGTCGACGCGCGAGGCAACGTGGTGGTGGCGCCCCACGGCAAGGTCGTCGCGCTGGTGGGCGTGAGCGACCTGGTGGTGGTCGACACCGGCGACGTGTTGCTGGTGATGAGCCGCGACCGCGCTCAAGACGTGAAGAAGGCCGTGGACGCGCTCAGCCAGGCGCACCGCCACGACGTGTTGTGACCGTGTCAGGGCACCCGAGGGACACCCAAGCGATGAATCCGCAGATCTTCCGTGAGTACGACGTCCGTGGAAACGCCGAGCGCGACCTGCCCGACGAGGTCGCCCGCGACCTGGGCCGCGCCCTCGGCAGCGTGATGGCCGAGCGGGGCAAGCGCCGCATCATGGTGGGCCGCGACTGTCGGCTCTCCTCGCAGCGGCTGCGCGACGCGCTGGTCGAGGGCCTGCTGGAGACCGGTCGCCACGTGGTGAAGATCGAGGTCGGCCCCACGCCGCTGCTCTACTTCGCCGTGAACCACCTCGACGCCGACGGCGGGGTAATGGTCACCGGGAGCCACAACCCCCCGGAGGACAACGGCTTCAAGATCCTGGTGGGCAAGGGCACCCTCCACGGCGAGGAGATCAAGGCGCTTCGAGAGCGCATCGAGCGCCGGGAGTTTCTCCGGGCGCCGGGCGGTCACGTGGAGTCGACCGAGGTGGGCCCGCGCTACGTGGCGTGGATGAAGGGCAACATCCGCCTCGCTCGCACTGACATTCGCGTGGTGATCGACGCGGGCAACGGCGCGGGCGGGCCCCTGGCGCTAGCGTGCATGCACGCGCTCGGTCTCAAGCCCGAGGCGCTCTACTGCGACATGGACGGCCGCTTCCCCAACCACCACCCCGACCCGACGCTGCCGGAGAACGTCGCGGAGCTCATCGCCCGGGTGCACGACACGCACGCCGAGGTGGGCATCGCGTACGACGGCGACGCCGACCGTCTGGGCGCGGTCGACCCCACCGGCGAGATCATCTGGGGCGACAAGCTCATGGTGATCTTCGGCCGGTCGGTGCTGGAGCGGCACCCGGGCGCGGCGATCCTCGGCGAGGTGAAGTGCTCGCAGACCCTCTACGACGACATCGCGAAGCACGGCGGCCGGCCCATCATGTGGAAGACCGGGCACTCCCTCATCAAGGCCAAGATGAAGGAGGAGAAGGCCCTGCTCGCGGGCGAGATGTCGGGGCACCTGTTCTTCGCCGACCGGTACTTCGGCTACGACGACGCCATCTACGCGTCGCTGCGGCTGCTGGAGATCGTGGCGGCCTCCAAGGCCGACCTCGCGGACATGCTCTCCGACCTCCCCAAGACCTTCGTCACCCCGGAGATCAGGGTGCCCTGCCCCGACGAGGTGAAGTTCAGGGTCGTGGCGCGGGTGCTGGAGCATTACAAGGGCCGGTATCCCGTGAGCGAGGTCGACGGCGCGCGGGTGAACTTCGGCGACGGCTGGGGTCTGGTGCGGGCATCCAACACGCAGGCCGTGCTGGTGCTGCGCTTCGAGGCGGGCTCCGAGGCGCGGCGCGACGCGATGCGGGCCGAGGTGGAGGCCGTGGTGCGAGAAGCACGCGACCAGGGGTGACACATTGACCAAGAGGGTTGTCGGCATCGACCTCGGCGGCACTGGACTTCGCATCGGCGTGGTGGCCGAGGACGGCTCCGTCGAGGGGCTGCAGTCCCTCACCCACGGCGGCTTTCCCCACCCGATGGACGCGGTCGAGCGGCTGGCTCGCATGGTCGAGGACGCGGCGGCGCAGGGCGGGGCCATCGACGCGGTGGGCCTCGGCGTGGCGGCCTGGGTGGAGCGCGACACGGGCTTCATCACCAGGGCGCCCAACCTGGGGTGGATCGACGTCCCCTTCGGCGAGCTGCTGCGCCGCCGGCTGAAGCTGCCGGTGGTGGTGCACAACGACCTCAAGGCCATCGCCTGGGGCGAGTACCGCTTCGGCGCGGGCGTCGGGGCCCGCACGCTGCTGGTGGTCTACGTGGGCACCGGGGTCGGGGCCGCGGTGATCGCCGAGGGCAACCTCCTGGTGGGCGCGCGGGGCTTCGGCGGGGAGATCGGTCACATCCAGGTGGGGCCCGACGACGGCCCGCTCTGCGGCTGCGGCCGGCACGGCTGCCTCGAGGCCTACGTGGGCGGGCACGCGCTCTCGCTCAAGGCCCGCAAGAGCGTCGCCGAGGGGCGCATCTCGCTGGTGCACAAGGACAGCGAGATGCGGGAGCTCACCGCGGCCGACCTGGAAGAACTCTCCAACCGCGGCGACGCCGAGGCGCAGACGCTGCTGGAGAGCGGCGGGATGCAGCTGGGCCGGGTGCTGGGCTCGATGGTGACCTTCCTCAACCCCGACACCGTGCTGATGGGCGGCGGGGTCTGGGACTCGAGCGACGTCATCAAGGACGCGGCGCGCATCGGGCTCGACCTGAGCACCCACCCCGACCTGCGTAAGTCCGTGCGCATCGTCGAGGGGCGGCTGGGCTCCCGCGCCGGGGTGATCGGGGCGGCCGACCTGGCCCGACGGCACGCCGACTCTCACTGACGCAAGCACCGGCTTGCATGGCTGAAAGACAGCGGGGATCTCACCTCCGAAAATGCCTGGAATCTCGTCGGGGAGACTCTGGCACGAAGCCTGCGATAGATATCCCCGAGCGGCGGCACCGGCGTCTCCCCCCAACGCCAGCGGTGACCGCCGCTAAGTATTCCTACAAGGTCGATGGTCCAGAGTGACCATCGGCCTTGAGGTCTTTCTGGCGTCTCAAGGGACTTCGCATGTCCTTCGCCAGGCGACGCGCTTGTTGCGCGAGGGGGATGCGGCTTCGAGTCCCTGCGAGGGTGCGACGGGATGTCGCTGTCAGCCGCGAAAGTCTGATCTTTCAAGGCTGAAAGAAAGGGTGCCCTCGCCGAAGACGAAGTGCCTGAAATCCCGTGATCGGGACTCTGGCACGAAGCCTGCGATAGATATCCCCGAGCGGCGGCACCGGCGTCTCCCCCCAACGCCAACGGTGACCGCCGCTAAGTTATTTGTCTCCCCACAAGGTCGACGGTCCAACGATGGACCGATCGGCCTTGTGGCTTAGGGCTCTCCAGGGAATGGATTGGACTGATCGCACGCCCAGTCCGGCCGCCCTGCGGCTTACGTCCTCACTCTCTCCCGCGGCGTAGCAGCGCTACGCCTTGGTCGCTCGCTCCGGGCGCGCTCGCAGGTCGACTCGGCCTGGACGCACGCTCAGCCCAATCCATTCCCTGGAGAGCCCTTATCAGCGGTCGCCGAGGCAGCGCTTCGGGTCGAGGGCGTCGCGCAGCCGGGACATCACCGCGTCGTGGTCGTCGAGGCTGGGAGGGAGGGCGTCGAGGGGAGGTGTTCCGACCCGGTAGGGGAGGCAGCCGAGGCCCTCGAAGGCGGCGCGCAGGGCCGTGTGGCAGGCGAGGGCGGCGTCGTCGCGGCCGGGCACCTCGCGGTCCCAGAGGATCAGCGGGGCCAGGTGCAGGGCGCGCGGCTGAAGGCCCATCGCGGCGATGAGGGGGTCGAAGCCGTGGTCGGCCATGACGGCGTGGATGGCGTTCATCGCGGCGAGCACCGAGGCGCCCTGCATCGGGGCCGCGGCGCAGGACCAGAGCACCCCGCAGCCGTCGCGGTCGGGGTCGAGGCCCGAGCGGGGCGACGAGGGCTTGTGCCAGTAGACGCTCCGCACGCTCTCCTCGTGGGGGATGCCCTGGAGGAAGCAGAACGCGGGCTCTTCTTCCAGGAGAAGCTCCTCGCCGCTGCGGGCTTCGCCGATGCGCTCTTCGATGTTCCATGAGTCGACGGCGGGGCCGAGGACCTCGACGAAGCGCTCGCGGTGGGCGCGACCCTGGAGCTCGGTCATGCCGGTGAGGGCTGTGAGGCCGTGCCATCGGTGCACGAGCCCTCGGGCTTGCAGTCGCCTCGGGACATCGCCACGGCTCTCCAGGGTGGAGAGCACGCGGGTGTGGTTCCAGAGGCCGATGGGCCAGCGGAGGGTGCCTTCGAGGGTGAGGGCGCGGAGGGCGTCGATGAGGCCCGGGAGGCGCTCGTCGGTGGCCACCGAGAAGCGCGCCGCCTGGATGGAGTGGGGCAGCGGAGCGAGCCAGATGGTGAGCCGCGTCACGACCCCGAGGGACGACTGCGAGAAGAGCCCGTCGAGGGCGGGACCCACCCCGTGGCGGTGCAGCGGACCCAGCGGAGTGTGCGCAAAACGGCCATACCCTGTGCGGATGGTCTCACCCGTGGAGAGCAGCACCTCCAGCCCGCAGACGTGGGACCAGCGGTCGCCGTAGGGGCCCGAGCCGTCGCCCCGGGCGAGGGCGTTGGCGAGCACGCTGGACCTGGGCGATCCGCCGATGCTGTTGACGAAGAGCCGGGAGCGGCGCTCGCGGAGGAAGGCGTAGACCTGCGCGAAGGTCACGCCGGGCTCGACGGTGATCCAGGCCATGGTCTCGTCGAAGTCGACGATGGCGTCGAGGCGCGAGAGGTCGAGCACCACGGCGCCGTCGTCGGGAGGGACGCGGGAGCCGAGGCCCCAGTTGCAGCCGCGAGAGACCGGGTGCAGCCGCTGACCGTGGCGGGTCGCGATGCGCAGGCACTCCCTCACCTGCGCGGCGTCCGCCGGGCGGAGCACCGCGACGGCGCGCTGGGTCGTGGCGAAGGTGGCGGTGTTGAAGGCGAGGAGCGTCGCCGGATCGTCGGCGACGTGGGAGGGCCCTAGCGCGGCGCGCCATTCGAGGAGGGCCGCGGCGAGGGACATCGCGGGGGGCCTCAGCTCAGGGGACGCGGCCGGCGTCCACGGGCGTCGGGGTGGGGACGCCGCCGTCGACGAAGCCGCCGCCGCCGCCGGTGCCGACGCCGCCCGCGACGCCGCGGAGGTTGATCCAGGTGGAGCCGACCTGGAAGGCGGCGGAGAAGCCGTCGGCCATGCGCGGGTCCATGGCGCACTCGCGGCCCTCGATGCGGGTGCCGTCGCCGTCGATGCACGCCTCGATGCGCGGGGGCAGTCCGCCGCCGCCCATGCGGGCCTCGTAGCGCTCCAGGCCGTCGCCGTCGATGTCGATGTCGGGCTGCTGCGGGCCGATGCGGAAGATCAACAGGGTCTGGCCGCCGACGATGAGCTCGAGGAAGGTGCTGTTGGTCATCATGCCGCCGCCGCCGCCGCCGGGGATGAGCCCCGCGGGGTTGCGGATGTTGGCGAGGTCGCGGCCCTGGATGGCGCCGCACAGCACCCCGTTGCGGATCTCCGTGATGCGCGTGTCGTTGGCGACCACGGTGCCGGAGATGCGGCCGCGCTTGAGGTTGAACTGCAGCGAGCCGAGGCCGCCGGTGTTGCCGAGCGGGAGCAGGATGTCCTCCGGCCCGCCGGTGAGCACGCCGCCGCGCACCACGCTCTGGAACGACGCGATCGGGAGCAGGCTGGCCTGGAGCGATCCGCGCTGCACGAACTGGGGGTTGCCCGGGGTGGCGTTGTCGGTGACGTCCATGTTGGCGTCGGAGCCGAGCACCCAGCCGACGCGGGTGTCGGGGAGGTTCTGCCCTCGGGGGTCGGTGAGGTTGAGGAAGGCGAGCTGCAGCAGCACCTGCCCGTTGGAGACGTTGGACGTGAGGAAGGAGTTGATCACGCCGTACGCGGGCCCGAGCGCGTGGGTGAAGGCGTTGTCGGCGCGGCCGTCGCCGGAGAAGTCGCAGCCGATGGTGGGGCTCTCCGGGGCGATGGAGAGGCGGTTGAGCACCACGGCCTGCTCCAGGCGGCAGTCGGGGCCGCAGCCGTCCCAGCGCGAGGTGTTGCCGTCGTCGCACTGCTCGCCCGGGTCGGTGCGGCCGTTGCCGCACATCAGCACCGAGCGGCAGTCCGCCGCGCAGTTGGTCATGCCGTCGCAGACCTCGCCGCGGGCGGTGTCGACGATGCGGTTGCCGCAGGTCTCGTTGGAGAGGCAGTCGGAGCGGCAGCCGTCGCCGCTGGTGTTGTTGCCGTCGTCGCAGACCTCGCCCATGTCGGTGCGCCCGTCGCCGCAGCGGGCCTCGAAGCGGCACGTGGCGGAGCAGCGGTCGCCGCTCACGTTGTTGCCGTCGTCGCAGCTCTCCATAGGGTCGAGGACGCCGTCGCCGCAGCGCGGGACCCGGGTGTCGGGCCTGCCCAGGTCGACGATGGGCGTGCCGAGGTCGACCGGCTGCCCCGCGTCGATGGGCTGCCCCGCGTCGACGGGCTGCCCCGCGTCGATGGGCTGCCCCGCGTCGACGAACAGCCCGTTGTCGATGGGCGTCGGCCCCGCGTCGGCCTGGACCGAGACGACGGTGCTTCCGCAGGCGGTGGTGGCGCCGAGCGCGAGGAGTACGGCCGCGAGGCGAGTGGGGTTGCGCATGGGGTGACGGGCTCCAGAAATCGAGGTGGGGCTGAAGGCGCGCGGACTCTACGGGAGGGCGCGCAGGGGACACAAGCGGCGCACAAGACGCGGCTGACGGCGCGCGGACTCGGCGGCCGTGCGCGGAGACTTCGACGGGGAGAAAGAGCCGACGGGTCACTCGACGTCCCGGGGCTGGGACACAGACAGACAATGGAGCGCTGAAAAGAGACGGGGAGGTGTCTGATGAAGACTTCATCCGCACGAGCGATCGGTCTCTCGCTGCTGGGGGTCGGCGCGCTGGGGGGCGGGGCGCTGGGGCCGGGCTGCTCTCCGGGGCAGGGGCGTCCGCCGGGCAATGGCTTCGAGGCGCCCGCGCCGGTCGACGCGGGGACGCTGTTCGTGTTGCGACGGGACGGCGGAGGCCCTCCGGCGGACGCAGGCTTCAACGGGCGCTCGCTGGGGAGCTCGGTGGGGCCGACGCGCATCGCCGACGATCCGCCTCCGCCGCTGAGCGGAGGCACGCTGCTGGTCACCCGCGACGGCCGCGCCGCGGTGGCCGCCGACCCCGACCGCGACCGCGTCTGGATCGTCGACCTGGGCTCTCGCACCGTGACCGCCAGTCTCGAGCTGAGGGTCGGCGACGAGCCCGGGCGCGCGGTGGAGGACGACGCCGGGCGGGTGCACCTCGCGCTGCGCGGCGGCGCCTCGGTGCTCAGCGTCGACCTGGCCACCCGCGCGGTGCTCGCTCGTCGGCCGGTGTGCGCCGCGCCGCGCGGCATCGCCTACGATCACGACACGGGGCTGCTCCACGTGGCCTGCGCCGGGGGAGAGCTGGTGAGCCTGCGGGCGGCGACCGGCGAGGTCACCCGCACGCTGAGGCTCGACCGCGACCTGCGCGACGTGATCGTGCAGTCGGGGCAGCTGGTGGTGTCGCGCTTCCGTGAGGCCGAGCTGCTCACCATCGATGCGAGCGGCGAGGTGGTGCGGCGGGTGAGACCGGCCAACGCCGATGAGTTCCCGGGTCGGGGCGTCGGGCTCGGAGGGCGCTCGGGCGTGGCGTGGCGGATGATCGCGGGCCCCGGCGGCGCGCTGGTGCTGCACCAGCGGGCGATCATGGCGGCGGTGCAGATCACCACCGGGGGCTATGGCAGCACCGGGCGCTGTCAGACGGGCGTGGTGCAGAGCACCGTGTCGATGATCGGCGCGGACGCTCCGGTGGCGCTGCCGTCGCTCTCCGGGGTGACGCTGGCGGTAGACGTGGCGCTCGCTCCGGGGGGGCAGCGCCTGGCCATCGCGGCGGCGGGCAACGCGCCGTTCCCTACGCTGGGGCAGGTGTTCGCGTTCTCGCTGAGCGAGCTGCCGTCGGGGGTGATGGGCTCCTGCGCGATGGTGCAGCCGGTGGCCGGGGTCACCGGGCAGGCGGTCGCGGTGGCCTTCACCCCGGGCGGTCAGCTGGTGGTGCAGACGCGCGAGCCCGCGGCCCTCGTGCTGCCGGGGGGCGCCGGGGTGACCCTGAGCAGCGAGAGCCGCGGCGACACGGGGCACACGCTCTTCCACGCCAACGCGGGGGCCTTCATGGCCTGCGCGTCGTGCCACCCCGAAGGAGGCGACGACGGCCACATCTGGACCTTCCTCCCCATCGGGGCGCGCCGCACCCAGAACCTCCGGGGCTCGCTCGCGGGCACGGCTCCCTTCCACTGGGACGGCGACATGGCGACCTTCACCGACCTGGCCCACGACGTCTTCGGCCAGCGGATGAGCGGCGGCGCGCTCGCCCCCGACCAGGTCGCCGCGCTGGAGCGCTGGACCACCACGCTGCCGACGATTCCTGCGTCGCCGGTGCGCGAGGTCGGCGCCGTCGCTCGCGGCCGCGCCCTCTTCGCCGACGCCGTGGTGGGCTGCTCCGACTGCCACAGCGGCGCCCACTTCACCAACAACGCCACGGTCGACGTGGGCACCGGCGGGCCCTTCCAGGTGCCGTCGCTCGTCGGGGTCGCGTGGAGGACGCCGCTGATGCACAACGGCTGCGCCCGCACGCTGCGGGAGCGCTTCACCGAGTGCGGAGGCGACGAGCGCCACGGCCGCACCGCGCACCTCACCGAGGGGCAGATCGGCGACCTCGTGGCCTACCTCGAGACGCTCTGAACGCCGGACACGAACCTCAGAGGTAGCTCAGCCACCAGTCGCGGCGCCGAGCCTTCACGCCCGCGAACCAGCGGCACAGGGGGTAGAGCCCCACCACCACGATGATCCAGCCGAGGTAGGCCGCGCCGAGGCCGAGCCCGGTGCGCCCTCGCGAGCTGATCACCTCGGAGCCGAAGCGCGCGAAGGAGATGGCGAGCCCGGTCCATCGCATCAGCACGAGGTGGGCGAAGTAGTAGAGCAGGGGGACGCTCCCGTAGACCGCGAACACCCTCATCGCCCGCCCCGGCTTCGCGCCGTCGAGCCAGGCGAGGGCGCACAGCGCCGGGCCCAGCGTCATCAGCGCGTAGAGCAGCGACGGCGGGTACTTGTCGCAGTTGAGGAAGGACATCGCCGTGAAGCGCGCGCCCCGCGGCTGCGACGACCAGGGCACCGGGTCGCCGTAGCGGTTGAGCGCCCGCAGCAGCACGAAGGCCGCCGTGAGCGCGAGCCCGAGGCGCAGCGTGCGAGGCCGCCGCAGCTCCAGCGGCAGGCGCATCCACGCGCCGAAGGCGTAGCCCAGCGCGATCACCCCGATCCAGGGGAGCACCGGGTAGGCCACGTACAGGCGGTGGTCGCGCAGGGGCTCGAGCGCGCCGCCCTCGTGGGCGATCTTCCAGAGCCAGCCGAGGCGACCGAGGTCCGCGGGCGTCACGGCGTCGAGCAGGTTGTGCCCCGCGACGATGGCGGCCCCGACGCCCGCGACGGCGACCAGGGGCAGCCGGCTGAGGGCCGAGAGCGCCACCATCGACCACCCGATGGCCCAGATCACCTGCAGCAGCGTGAAGCGGTAGAAGGGGTCGGGGGTCCAGCCGAGGCGCATCGCGGTGAGCTCGAGCAGCACCAGCCAGAGGCCGCGGGTGAGCAGGAAGCGCGAGCCCGCGGCGGGGCCGTTCTTCGCGCGGTAGAGGAAGGCCGCGGTGCCCGCCAGGAAGACGAAGACCGGCGCGCAGAAGTGGGTGATCCAGCGGGTGGCGAAGAGGGCCGCGGTGGTGGTCGCGAGGTTGGTGGGCTCGGTGCGGAAGCCGTCGGCGTAGAAGTCGCGCGCGTGGTCGAGCGCCATCAGCACCATCACGGCGCCGCGCAGGGCGTCGATGGCCAGGTTGCGGTCGCGCGGGGTGCTCATCGCCGCACCATCGGGCGACGGCGCGCGCCGGGTCAATGCGAGGGTGCGGTATAGCTCTGCGCCAGGCGGGCGGCGAGGTCCGAGCGCGGGTGGCGAAAACCAGGGCTGGTATTCGCGAAAACCAGGGCTGGTATTCGTCTCGTCACGCGCGGTCGACTCCACCGCGCCGTTGATCGCCTGAGCGAGGGTACCACTTGCGAACATACCGTTAGTAGGTTACTGAGGGTAGGTAAGAAGATGCCGCCACGAGGACAACAGCTTTTCGAGCGGAGGGACGAGGCGCGGATTGCCCGGCTCTCGTCCGTCGTCGACGCGGTGGTGCGGCCATGGTTTCGCGCCGAGGTCCGAGGCATCGAGCGCATCCAACCCGGACCAGCGCTCTACGTCGGCAACCACAACGCCGGACTGATGATGCCGGAGGCGCTCCTGTTCGGTGCGGCCGTCTACCAGGCCCACGGCATCGACGCCGTTCCCTTCGGCCTCGCGGGCGACGCCATCGTCTCGCTCCCGGTCTTGCGTGAGCTGACGGTGCCGCTCGGGGCGGTGCGCGCGAACCCCGAGAACGCCCGGCGCCTGCTCTCGAGCGGCGCGAAGGTCCTCGTGTACCCGGGCGGGGACGTCGAAGCGATGCGGCCGTTCCGGGATCGGGATCGCATCGTATTCGACGGTCGACGCGGCTACGTCCGCACGGCGGTGCGCGAGGGGGTGCCGGTCATCCCGGTGGTGACCGCGGGCGCCCACTCGACCTTCGTCGTCCTCACCGACGGGCAGTGGATCGCGAAGCTCCTCCGCGCCGATCGGCTCCTCCGCATCAAGGTCTGGCCGATCACCCTGTGCCTTCCCTGGGGGATCGTGGTGGGGCCCGCGCTCGTCTACCTGCCGTGGCCGAGCCGCATCCTCCAGGAGGTCCTCGAGCCGATTCGTTTCGATCGCCAGGGCGAGGAGGCGGCGGCGGACGAGGCCTACGTGCGCGCGTGCGCCGAGCAGGTCGAGACCACCATGCAACGAGCACTGACCCGGCTCGCGCAGGAGCGCCGGGCGATGAGGCAGGAGGAGAGGACATGAGCGACGCGGAGAACCTCGACTACGAGGTGGCGGTGATCGGCGCTGGCTTCGGGGGCATCGGCGCGGGGATCAAGCTCCGCGAGGCGGGGATCGACTCGTTCGTCATCCTGGAGAAGGCCGCCGATCTCGGAGGCACCTGGCGTGACAACACCTATCCCGGCATCGCGGTCGACATCACGTCGTTCACCTATTCGTTCTCGTTCGAGCAGAACCCCGACTGGTCACGGGTGTTCGCGCCAGGAGCGGAACTCCTGGCCTATGCGAACCACTGCGCCGACAAGTACGGGCTGCGGCCGCACCTGCGCTTCGGCGTGACGATCACCAGGGCGGTCTTCGACGAGGCGGTCAACGTCTGGAGGCTGCACACCGGCGATGGGACGGTCCTCACGGTGCGCTTCGTCATCTCGGCCACGGGCGGCCTGACGCAGCCGAAGAAGCCTGAGATTCCGGGGATCGAGAGCTTCGCTGGCAAGACGATCCACACCGCGCGCTGGGACCATGGCTACGATCTGCGGGGCAAGCGGGTCGCGGTCATCGGCACCGGCGCCACGGCCGTCCAGGTCGTGCCCTCGATCGCGCCGATCGTCCGTGCGCTGCACGTGTTCCAGCGAACGCCGATCTGGGTGATGCCGAGGCCCGACACGGAGATTCCCGGGTGGCTCAAGGAGGTCTTCCGGCAGCACCCGCTGACGCAGTCGTCGGCGCGCGCGATCACCACGACCCTCACCGAGCTCGTGATGGTCCTCGGGGTCGTCTACAACCGGCAGGCGCCGTGGGTCGCCAGGGGGCTCGAGAGGCTCTGCCTCGAGCACCTCCGGCGGCAGGTCGACGACCCCGCGCTGCGGGCCCGGCTCACGCCCCGGTACGGCTTCGGCTGCAAGCGACCGAGCTTCTCGAACGACTACTTCCGGACCTTCAACAGCGACCGCGTCGAGCTGGTGACCGATCCGATCGAGCGGGTGATCCCCTCTGGTGTCGTCACGCGCGACGGGGCGACACGAGAGATCGACGCGCTCGTCCTGGCCACCGGGTTCAAGGTGTTCGAGCCGGGCAACATCCCGACCTACGAGGCCCATGGCCGCGGCGGCGTCGAGCTCGGTGCCTTCTGGCGCGAGCACCGGTTCCAGGCGTACGAGGGCGCCTCCGTCCCCGGCTTTCCGAACTACTTCGGCGTCCTCGGGCCCTACAGCTTCTCGGGGTCCTCGTGGTTCGCAATGGTCGAGGCCCAGACCACCCACGCCCTACGCTGCATTCGCGAGGCGCGAAGGCGACTGGCGACCTGTGTCGAGGTCCGGAGAGAGCCGCACGACGCCTACTTCGAGGAGATCCAGCGCCGGCAGCGCAACACGGTCTTCTTCAACAACGACTGCCACGACGCCCGAAGCTACTACTTCGACCAGCACGGCGACGCGCCCTTCCTGCGGCCGTCGTCGGGCCTCGAGATGTGGTGGCACGCGCGGCACTTCGATCTCGACCACTACCGGTACTCCGGCGCGGAGAAGGCATGAAGACCAAGACCTTCGGGGGCAAGACGGCCTTCGTGACGGGAGGTGCCTCGGGCATCGGCCGGGCGCTGACCGTGGAGCTGCTGGCCTCGGGCGCCCGGGTGATGATCGCGGACATCGCGGGAGCCGCCGAGGCCGCGCGGGCGCTCGGCTGCGAAGGAGTGGCGTTGGACGTGACCGATGGCGCCGCCGTCGCGCGCGCCGTGCGGGCGTTCGCGTCCGCCCACGGCAGCCTGGACTACATCTTCAACAACGCGGGCGTGGCCATCGTCGGTGAGACGAAATCGATGTCCGCCTCGGATTGGAAGAGGGTGCTCGACATCAACGTGTACGGCGTGGTCCACGGCGTCCACGCCGCGTACCCGATCATGATCCAGCAGGGGGCCGGACACATCGTCAACACCGCGTCGGCCGCGGGGCTGCTGCCGATCCCCGGCGCGGTCGCCTACGCGACCTCCAAGCACGCGGTCGTGGGCCTCTCGACCTCGCTCCGCGCCGAGGCGCGCAGCTACGGCGTGAAGGTCAGCGTCCTGTGTCCGAGCTTCGTGCGCACCGCCATCGCCGACAACGTGAAGCTGCTCGGGAAGATCGATCGAAGCGCCGCCCTGTCGGTGGTCGACCGGATCGGCTGGATGTCGCCTGAAACGCTCGCGCGCACGGCCCTCCGTGGGGTCGCTCGCAACGACGCCGTCATCGTCGCGCCAGGATACGCCCGGCTGCTGGTCGGCGCCGTGCGACGCTACCCGATGGTGGGCGATCTGTTCGGCGCCGTGGCCACCCAGGTCATCTCCCGACTCTCGTGACGCCCGACACGATCAGCGCAGCAGCGCGACGAGCACGGGTGGATGTCCCGTTGGAGCTGTGGGAGGCGATGGTCACCGCGGCGGTGCGTCCGAAGAAGACCCGGTAGCGGGGCGATCGGAAAACCAGGGCTGGTATTCGCGAAAACCAGGGCTGGTATTCGCGGCGTGGACCGGGGGGCTTCCTCGGCGAGGGGAGCCCGGTGGCGCCTTCAGCGCGGCGAGCGGGAGAGGAACCCGTCCCCGGCCAGGGTGCGCGCGACGGCCGTGCCCTCGATGAGCCCGCTGCCGACCATCTTGCCGCCGAGGACCACGTCGGAGGCGCCCGCGGAGAGGGTCTGCTCGTAGATGGAGAGGCCGGTGGCGTAGAACCGCGCCGCCGTCGCCGCGCCCGAGGCGTTGAAGGCCGCGAGCCAGTTCGCGCGACCGCCCGCCGTGGGCACCGACCGCCCGCCGATGGAGAACGTGGTCGAGTCCGTGTAGCCGATCGCGAAGAGCGTCCCGTCGGGGCCGACGCTCAGCGCGTCGACGCCCTCGTGGCCCGTCGAGCCCGCGTCGCCCACCGCCTCGGCGCCCCAGCGGAACGCCCCCGCCGCGTCGACGCTCACCACGAAGCCGTTGTAGTAGCTGCCGCCGAAGCTCCCGGCGCCGACCCGTAGCGGCCCCGCGGCGAACTCGCCGGCCGCGTAGAGGTTGCCCGAGGCGTCGCGCGCCAGGTCGCTCACGTTGACGTTGGAGCCGCCGCGGAGGACGGTGTTCCAGCGCAGCGAGAGGTCGGGCCCGAAGCGCAAGATCGCTCCTGCGACCGCGGTGCCCATGATCTCCGTCGTCCCCACGAGGAGCCGGGTGCCGAAGCCGATGAGCACCGTCGCGCCGTCGCTCGGCTCGGCCGCGAGGCCGCCCATGTAGTCGTACGCGGCGCTGCCGAAGGTCACCACGTTCTGCGGTGAGCCGTCCGCCGCGCCGAGCTGCGCCACGAACATGTCGTTGCCCCCGAGCGACGGCAGCGAGCGCCCGTCGAACACCGTCGTGTTCGAGTAGTAGCCCGCCACCCACACCCGCCCCGCGGCGTCGGACGACACCGTCGTCGCGCTGTCGCTCCCGGTGCCTCCGTGGCGCACCGCCCAGCGCAGCGCTCCGTCGGGCGTGTAGCTCGCCGCGAACCAGTCGGTGCTCCCCGCCGAGCTGAGCATGCGCCCGCCGATGGTGGTGGTCCCGCTGAACGAGCCCACCGCGTACACGTTGCCCGCGGCGTCGGAGGCGACGGACCACACCGCGCCCCCGAGCGCCGCCGACCACCGCACGGCGCCGTCGGGGGAGAGCTTCGCGATCCATCCGCGGCCGGCGCCCGTGAGCGTCGCCCCGCCGAGGGTGATCGACGACGAGAACGATCCGCCCGCGATCAGGTTGCCCGCCGGGTCGCGCGCGAGGGCGCTCACCGCGTCGTCGCCGGCGCCGCCGTACTGCTGCAGCCACGGGGTCACCCCGCAGGCCCCGCGCACGCACGTCGTCCCCGCGCCGCAGACCCGCCCGCAGGCCCCGCAGTGGGCCTCGTCGCTGGACGCGTCGACGCAGCGCCCGCCGCACTCGGTGAGCCCCGGCGCGCAGGCCATCGCGCCGCAGCGGGACGACGCGCACGCGACGCCCGTCGGGCACGCGTAGCCGCAGGCGCCGCAGTTTGCGCGGTCCGTCGCCAGGTCGGCGCAGCGCCCCGAGCACATCACGCCGCCGCAGACGCACGCGCCCGCCACGCAGGTCGCCGCCCCGCCGCAGACGATGCCGCAGCCGCCGCAGTTGCGCGGGTCGCTCGCGGGCGCCGCCTCGCAGCCGTTGGCCGCCTCGCCGTCGCAGTCGACGTAGCCCGCGTCGCAGCGCGCGACCTGGCACGCCCCGGCGGCGCACATCGCCGTCGCGTGGGCGGGGGCGCACGCGCGGCCGCAGCCGCCGCAGTGGGCGAGGTCGGTCATGGTGCTCACGCACGCCGCGCCGCACAGGCCCAACCCCGGCGCGCAGGTGACGCCCACGTCGATGGGCGCAGGGACGTCGACGCCCGCATCGAGGGGAGCAGGGACGTCGACGCGCACGTCGATGGGCGCGGGGACGTCGACGCCCGCATCGAGGGGAGCAGGGACATCGACCGCGACCACATCGGGACCCGCGTCGAGGGCGGTGGGGACATCGACCGCGACCACATCGGGGGCCGCGTCGACCGAGGTCACGTCCGCGGGGGCGACGCCGAGCGGGGCGATGTTCACCGGCGCGCACGCGGCGGCGCCCGACAGCGCGATCGCCCAACACCCGAACGCGAGCCTGCGCCCACGAAGGGCGGTGCGAGAGGTCGTCATGCGGCGCGGAAGCTAACCTGCCGACACTTGTCGCTACAATCGTCGGCCTGACGGCGGAGGTCGACCGCCTCGGCGTGCGCAGCGCCCGGATCGATGGTGATACCGTCGCGCGATGAGCCGTCGACCCAAGGGCCTCGATCGCCTCCATCGCCGCGTGCGCTCGTCCGTGGCGCTGTCCCTCGCAGCCTCGGTGCTCGGCCTCGCAGGCCCCGCAGGAGCGATCACCCACACCTTCACCTTCCGCGACACGCTGCTCCCCCGCGAGGGCGGCGCCGCGCTGGTGCCGGTGTTCAACGGATCGGGCCCGGCGACGATCCTCACCCAGGGGATGGCGGGCTTCGTCAACGGGAGCTTCGTCACGCAGACCATCACCGCCCGGGCCTGCGCCTCGCGGCCCACGGTGCGTGCGTGGTCGTTTCCCGCCCAAGGGGGACTGCGGCATCCCAACATGGCCCCGGTGATCGCCTCCGGCTCGTACACCCTCTCGATGCTGGTGCGCTTCAACCCGCAGACGGGCGGCTACGCACGCCTCGTCGACTTCTCCAACTCCACCCTCGACACGGGCATCTACGAGCTCGGCGGCGGCGTGAGCTTCTACCCCGTCGGAACCTACGCCGCGGGCAGCTTCGTGCAGGCCGAGGACACCTTCGTCACCCTCACCCGCGACGCCACCACCCGCGTCGTCAACCTCTACATCAACGGCGTCGCCTCGGGCACGTACACCGACTCGACGGACCTCTACGCGCCCGCGAGCGGCACGCTCTACTTCTTCATGGACAACACCACGGGCTCGGCCGCCATCTCCGAGTCCAACGCGGGCGTGGTGTCCTACCTCCAGATCGCCGACGCGCCGATCAGCCCCACGGCGGTGGTCGCCAGCCTCGGGGAGATCTGCGTCGCCGTGCGATGCGGCAACGGGGTCCTCGAGGCGGGCGAGGGGTGCGACAGCGGCGCGGGCAACGGATCGACCGCGTGCGACTCGATGTGCCGCATCCGCAGCGGCAACCCCTGCAACGCCACCGCCCCCGGCGCGACCGGCAACGCGTCGTGCGCCAGCATGACCTGCCTCACCGCGGGCGTTCCTGCTCCGGGCCGCTGCGCGCAGTGCACCACGAACGCCCAGTGCTCCGGCGACACGCCCGTGTGCAACGCCGCCACCAACCTCTGCGTGGCCATGCTCGATGGGGGCGCCGTCGACAGCGGCGCAACAGACACCGGACCCGCCGACACCGGACCCGCGGACACCGGACCCGCGGACACCGGACCCGTGGACACCGGACCCGTGGACACGGGAGCGCGCGACGTCGGCGTCACCGATGGGCCCGTGACGGCCGACGCGGGTGGACCCGACGCGGGTGGACCCGACGCGGGTGGACCCGACGCGGGCGCACGCGACTCGGGCGCTCCCGACGTCGGGGTCGACGCCGGGACGATGGCCGACGTGGGCGTCGAGGTCGACGCGGGCAAGCTCGACGCGGGCGGGGTCGACGCGGGCGAGATGGAGCTCACCGACGGAGGCTCGTGCGGGTGTCGCACCCCGCGGCCGAGCTCGGCGGGCGGTGGGCTGGCGAGCGCGCTCACGGCCCTCGCGTGGTTGACCATCGCCCGGCGCCGCAAGCACGGCGCGGCCCTCGTGGGCGGGACGACGGAGCCATGACGAGGTCGAGCCGGCTGTGGGAGCTGGGCCTGGCGGCGGCGCTGGGCGGGTGCGCGAGCGACCCGGTGTTGATCCAGCAGATGCAGCTGCCCGAGTACACGCTCGGCGGGTGCACGGCGCCGTCCGACCCGGCGCGATTTCGCCTCGACCGCGGCACCTTCGACGTCGCGCTGAGCAACCGCTACGTCGGGCGTCCGCTCTTCCGCAATCCCCTCACGCAGCCGGTGATCGTTCGCGGCCTGGTGATGAGCATCCGCGAGGGCTCGCCGGACGGGCCGCTCGTGGGGCCGACGTTCACGGTGTACCAGACGGTCACCCTGCCGGCGGCCGACGGGGCGCCGGGCTACCTCGCGGCCGAGGTGGAGATGATCCCGGCTCAGGTCGGCAGCGCGCTGCGCTCGGCGGTCTGCCGCTTCGAGCCGACCACGGCGGCGTGCCCCGCGCCGCGCGCCGACTCCGTCGACCGGGCGTTGCTGCTCACGATCACCGCCTTCGGCGAGACCAGCTCGGGCAGCGAGTTCGAGGCGCCGCCCTTCACCTTCCCGGTGCGGGTGTGCTGCGGCTGCCTCCTGACCTTTCCGCCCGAGTCGCGCGCCCCCGAGGCCGTGCACCGCAGCCCCAACTGCGACCAGGGGAGCGCCTCGCAGGGGCCGGCGAGCTGCGCGCTCGGGCAGGACCTGAGCGTCGACTGCCGTCTCTGCTCGGGCTCCAACCCGCAGTGCCAGCCCGTCGGGTACGCGACCGACCCGGCGGCCGCCGCCTGCGCGCCCTGAGCGGGCGCCGCGTGAAGGGCAGCGGTGTGCCCGTGGCACCCGTGGCACACGTGCCAGCGGTGTCGGGGCGCACGGAGGTCTCGAGCGGACCGCGCGGTGGAGGCCCGGCGTCAGCGCATCAGCACGAGCGCCGTGGAGATCGCGAAGGCGCCGATGGTCGACAGCGCGAGGACGCCGAGCACGAGCGCCCACGCAGCGCGCGAACGCGCGGCGTACCATGCGCGGAGGGCGCGCACCTCGGGGTGTGCATGGAGCGTGGCTCCGAGGCCGAAGTGTCGGTCGAGCACCGAAGGGACCCGCGCCGCGAGCTCACCGACGAGCGCCGCCGCGCGCTGTAGCTCGAAGGGGTCTCCCGGCCATCCGTGGAGGCGGAGGGAGAGGAGGTCCGCGTCGAGGGAGAGGTCCCCCGGGGCGTGGTCGGCGCCGCGGAGCGCCGCGAGCGCGTCGAGGGCGCGCGCGTCGAGGAGCGCGGGCGCGAGGCAGGCTGGCGCCGCGAGGACGCCGACGCTCTGGAGGCCCGGGTGCGGCGGCCGCGGCGCCTTCGCCGACGCGGGGATCGACGCCGCAGGGCCCAGCGTGAGCACGGCGCCGCGCGTGGGCACCCTCGCAGAGACCGCGGTCACCGGGACGGGGCCGCGATGTCCCTGCGCCTGGGAGACCTCCAGCGTCAGCACGACGGCGCCGTGTCCGACGAGCGCCCGCACGCCGTCACCGAGGATCGCAGGCACGACGTCCACAGCCGCGCCTGGGAAGGCGTCGCGCACCATGCAGGCGTAGCGCGCCGCCGGGGGTGTCTGCTTCGTAGAGAGGAAGGTCATCGTCACGCTCCGTGGGGAGCCGTGAGCACCGCGCGTGCCGTCGGATACCGAACCCTGTAACCCCCGCTCCTCCCGGGCCCCTCAGTGGGGCCATCGGTTCACGGCGCGCGTCGGCCAGGGAGGGCGCCGAGGAGGCGATCGGCGATGGCGTCGGCGACGCGCGGGGAGAAGAGCATCGCGCCGTGGCCGATGTCGTCGAAGACCACGTCGGCGTGGTCGCCCTGGTCGCTGGTGAGCTCGGAGGAGGTGGAGGGGACGACGATGTTGTCGCTGCGTGACCAGATGGAGAAGAAGGGCACGCCGCCCGGGTTCGCGCCGGGTTCGCGCTCGTGTCGAAGCAGCGCGCTGCGGGCGCCGCCGAAGGCGAGCCAGGCCCAGATGGTTCCGCGGTAGGGGGTGGCGATGGTGACCACGCGGCGCACCTTGGAGGCGCCGTCGAGGTGCTCGACGTAGTGGCGGGCGACCACGCCGCCGAGGCTGTGGGCGATGATGTCCACCTTCTCGACGCCCTCCCTGGCCCTCACGTCGTCGACGAAGCGGGCGAGGTGCGCGGCCGACCGGTCCAGCGACTGCGGGGAGAAGTACGAGGTGCCGAACAACGGCCCGATGCCGCGCCTCGCCAGGCGAGGACCCAGCCAGATCCAGTTGGTGCGGTTCATCAGGTAGCCGTGCAGGAGCACGACCGGGGGCCCTCGCTCCTCCGGCGAGCGCTCTCCCTCCATGGTCGAGCGGTAGACCTCGCCCAGCAGCCAGAACAGCGGCCACACCGGGGTGACCACGAAGAGCACCAGCAGCTCCTTGAGCGCCGCCCAGAGGAGGTGCCTCCAGGTCGCTCGGGTGCCCGAGAGCGCCTGCGCGCCGAAGGTGACCGCGATGAAGAGGAGCGTGCCCGCGAAGAGCAGGGCCACGAGCCAGCCGACCATGTCGAGGGCGCTCACGGGCGCAAACTAGCCAGGGCGGATTTCCAGTGTCAACGCGCGATGTGAGCGCGGGACAGCGCCCCCGTCACCGCGCGCAGGTACACGTGCACCGCGAGCCATGCCCGCGCCCTCGCTCCGCGGTCCGCCGCGCTCAGCGCCAGGGCCTCGAGCCCGTCGGCCCCGGTGGAGAAGAGCGCCTCCCGGAGGCGGGCGCACTCCCGCATCACCTCAGGCAGCGCGGCGCCCGGAAGGCTCGGCCCCCCCGCCAGCACGAAGCGCAGCATCCGCCGACGCATCGGCTCCAGCGCCTCGGCCCTCACCGCCGCTCCAGGCGAGGGGGCTGCTGGCCCCTGCGAGGCTCCCAGGTCGCGCCTCCCCAGGCGGTCGTAGCCCACGGAAAACCACCTCGGCTCCGGCGCTCCCTCCGCGAGGAGCGCCACCGGGTGCACCGCCCCGCCCGGCTCTGCGATGCGCCCCACCAGCTTCACCCGAGCCCCGGCCTGGGCGAGCCTCTCCAGGTTCTCCCGGTACGCAAAGCGGATGTCGTCGATGGGATTCTCGAGCGGCACCCCGACGCCCCCGAGGTCCAGCCACGCTCCCCCGGCGCCCCCTCGCACCGCTCCCCGAAGGAACACCAGGCCCATGCGCTCACCGTGGTCCGCCCGGGAGAGCTGCGCCGCTGCATCGTCCTCGAAGAGCCTCTCCACCAGCGCCTCGTCCCTCGCCGAGGAGACGCACACCACGCCCCGCCCCGCGCCGAGCCTCCCGTCGGCCGAGGCCTCCGCCCGCGCGAACAGGAGCCCTCCGCGCGCGGCCTCTCGATGGGAGAGCGAGGTCTCCCCGAAGCGTAGCTGCGCGTCGTAGGCGTCCTTCGCCCGGTCGATGTCGCCGGGGATGACCTCCTGGGCCGAGTAGACCCGCTCGCCGTCGGTGAAGTACGTGACGACCCCCGCGTAGCCCCTCCGCACCACCGGCTCGCAGCCGATGCCCGAGAGGCGCAGCGAGCCCACCGGGTGGTACTCGCGCCGGGCGATCCCTCGCCAGGTCGGGCTGCCGTCGCCCGCGGCGAGGCGATACGAGACCAGCAGCAGCTCGGCGACGCGAGACGAGGCCTCCGAGAGCCGGAAATCGGGGCTCTTGTCGCGCAGGTCACGTACGGACTCGTACACGCCCAGCGCGGCCGACTCGAGGCGGGGAAGGCCCTCGCGCCGGCTCGAGTGCGCCACCCGCAGCAGCTCTCCCATGCGCAGGATCGACACCCGGGAGAGCCCGTCCGCCAGGATGTCGGCGCCCACGCGCGCAGCGTCCCCGGCCGTCGCGAGCTCGCTGGGCCGGAGGGACTCGCTCGTGCTCTCCGGCGGCGTCGTCGTCTCGGCCCCGGCCCCGGGCTCGTCGGGCGCGTTCGCCTCGGCCAGCGGGAGCACCGAGAGCACCGCGAGAAGGTGGAAGCACCTCGGCTGGAGGAGGCAGGTGCAGCGCGCGTCCTCCGCACGGAAGACCCCGGCGGCCGAGAGGGTCACGGTCTCCTCGCCCGCGGTCACGGTCACGGACTCACCGAAGACCCAGGTCCACTCGTCGGCCGCGCGAGGGCTCGCGTCGAGCCTCTTGGCGGCGCGCGCGGGCACCGCCCTGGTGAGCGCCGCGAGCACCTCGGGCAGCACCGCAGGACCGCGCGGCCGGCTCACGTCGCGCCTCGCAGCTTCTCACCGACCCAGCGGGCGAGCTCCAGCGGGCTCAGCGCCGCGATGGGCATCCCCACGCCCACCAGCCGCTCGGCGATGGCGCGGTGGTAGCGCGGGGCGTTGCGCTCCCCGAGGGCCGCGAGGCCCAGCAGCGTGGCGCCCGCATCCCGGAGGGCGCGCGCCTCGGAGAGCAGCTCCGCCACCGAGCCGCCCTCCTCGAAGTCCGACACCAGCACGACGATGCTGCGCGAGGGCACCGTGAGCAGGCTGCGCGCGTGTCGGAGGCCCTTGGAGAGGAGGGTTCCGCCGCCGATGCGCACCGAGAGCAGAAGCTCCAGCGGGTCGGCGGCCTGGTGAGACAGGTCGACCACCTTGTCGCTCACCGCGAGGAAGTGCGTCGACACCGCCGGGAGGCTCCCGAGAATGGCGGCCATCATGGCGGAGTGGAGCACCGAGGGCTCCATCGACCCGGAGACGTCGACCACCAGCACGATGCGCCAGTCGAGGCTCTTCCTGGCGCGGGCGCGAAACACGAAGCGACGCGGCGCGAGGCGAAACGCCCCCTCGTGGACGTACGCGGTCGCGAGGTTGCTCTCGATGGTGCGGCGGAGGTCCAGCAGCCCCGAGCGGCGGCGCGAGGCGCGGGGCGTGGCGAGGCCCGTGAGGGCCGGAAGCGTCCGGGTGGCGAGCTCCTTCACCAGCGCGTCCACCACGCGCTTCGCCAGCAGCTTCAGGTGCACGAAATCGCGCTCCGACAGGCCGCCCTTCAGCGACAGGATCTGCTCCAGCAGCTCGATGGACGGCGTCACCTTCTCCGGGTCGAGCAGCGCGATCGCCGCGCCGTTTCCTCCCGACGCCGCGCTCCCGAGGACCTCCTCGCGCACCGCCTCGCCGAAGAGCTCGCGGAGCTCGTCTCCCCACTCCCGCGCCGTGGGGTAGGACTCTCCCGTGCCGCCGCGGGAGCCCTCTCCGTGCCCGTGCCCGTAGAGCTCGTCGAGGGCGCGCGCGTAGCGACCATGGCCCGGAGCCAGGGCGCTCGCCTCCCGCCCCAGGACGAGCCGCAGCCGATCGCGGAGCCCGATCGCGTTGTCGCGCGAAGGCCCCGTCGCGGGCCGCGAGGGCTCCGCTCCCGGGTCGACGTGGCCACCCGTAGGGCCCGGGATGGTGAGGCCCAGCGCCAGGAGCGCCTCCGCTCCCGCGCGATCGGCCCTGGCGTAGGCCCCGAGCTCCTCGGGGGTGACCGTGAGGTCGACCGCGACGAAGCTCGACCCGAGCACGTCGAGGAGGCGCTGGCGATCGCCCGCGGACAGCACGTCGAAGGCGCCGCGCAGCGAGGGGAGGCGCTCGAGGAAGCGGGCGTCGTCGAGGGCCTCAAGCCCTTCGGTGACGGCCGAGGCGAAGCGGGGATGGCCCTCGAAGATCGGCCCGGCGAGGAGCAGCGCCCCGCGCAAGGTGCCCGTGCGAAGCGCGGCGGACGAGGCATCGGCGCCGCCGAGGTCGAAGAGCGACACGAAGGTCTCGAAGAAGCGCTCGGGGCCTTCGAGGTCGAGCAGCACCCGCGCGGCGAGCCCGGCGCCCTTCATGAGGGGGCTCCCCTCGGAGACGAAGGTCGAGACCGCGTGCTCGAGCGAGGCCACGTCGTGGTCGGCGAAGAGCGCCAGGAGCTCGGCGAAGGCGCGCACGTCGTCCTCGCTCGTCGTCCCTACGATGCCGAGGAGCGCTCGCAGCGAGGCGAAGAGCAGCGCGTCCCGCTCCGGGGCGAGGGACCTCGTCGAGGCGCCCGCGGGCACCGAGGGGAGCGCGGCCACGTGGCCCTCGTCGAGCCTCGCGACCAGCATCGTGGCGGCCGCCAGCTCGGGGAGCGACGCGTTGGGGAGCAGCACGTCGGGGACCCGGTCGAGGAGCTCGCCCACCAGCGCCCCGAGGCCCGCGTTGGCCGCGCGAGCGACGTGGTCGAGCCACCCCTCTGCGAGCGATTTCCCCTCGTTCTCCAGGGCGGCGAAGCTACGTCGCAGCGACCCCTCGGCGGCGGCCGCGAGCGTCGACCCGAAGAGGCCCGCGATCTCCAGCCGCGCCGCGGTCTCCGGCGTGTAGCGCAGGGACACGCGCACCGTGAGGCTCTCCACGTCGGCCCTGGCGCCTCCGACGGCCCTCGCGCTGCCCCGCTTCTCCGCATAGGGGATGCCGCACGCGGCGAGCTGACCGAGCACGATGGCCCGCTTACGATCGAGCTGCGACCGCTCCGGGTCGAGGGTCATCTCCTTCGGGTCCTTCGCTCCCTCGGGGCCCGGCATGCCGAGCTCGTCGAGCTGAGCGTTCGCGGCCACCACCAGGCCCGCGCGGGGAGCGTCCTCCGGGAGCCTTCCGCGCCGGTGCCCCACGAGCACCACCGAGAGGGCCTGGGCCAGGACTCTCCCGCGCCCGAGGGGCTCTCCCTGCGCCATGCTCGTCTCGATGGCCTCGAGCAGCTCGCGACGGCCCGGCGAGGCGAGGCCCCTCAAGGAGGCCAGGTCGTGGGCGACCCGAGCGGCCTCGCGAACATCCGCGAAGGAGGCCACGTGACCCCGCTCCCTCAGCTCGCGCGCGATGGTGACGAGCAGCGAGGGGAGGGCGGCGTCGAGGGCCTCGCCCACGGAGAAGAGCTCGAAGGCGCGCTGCACCAGCGACGGGTCGCGGATGCCCGCGGGGTAGCCCGAGCGAGAGTCGAGGAGCTCGAAGTCGTAGGGGACCAGCGCCCCCACGCGCTCGGAGGAGGGCGCCCGTGGAGGCACGTCGGCCGTCGGCGCCGCCTCGAGGACGGGCGTCTTCAGGAGGGCGTTGGCGTGGAAGGCGCCGACCACGCAGCACACCCGCGCCCCGGGGATGGCGACGGCCCTCGCCGCGCAGGCCCTCATGTGGCCCTCGCGCGCGGCGTCCTCGGGGGCGATGCCGCCGCCGTGAAGGGTGTCGGCGCGGAGCAGCCACCCGAAGGAGAGCGCGGCGCGGCGCAGCGCCTCGGGAGAGCCAGGGGCCCGGGCCTCCACCATGGTGTCCCAGAGCGCTTCGGTGTCGTGGCCGCCTTCGAGGCGAGCGAGCAGCCGGCCCGAGCGAGGGGAGTCGTCGGGGCCGTGCACCACCCTGGCCGACACCGGGCGGTCGATGGCCTCCACCGGGACGCCTGCTTCCCTCGCCCAGCGCAGCGCCGCGAGCTCTGGAGAGAAGTCCGCGAAGGGATAGAACGAGAGGCTCCCGTCCGGCGCCGTGGCCGAGAGCGCGACCGGGGCGAGGAGCTCGGGCGAGGCGAGCCAGGGGAGCCACCCCCCGAGGTCGGCCGGGAGCTCGATGAGAAGCACCGTGGGGTCGAAGGAGGCCAGGATGCGTGGCATCGCCGCCGAGAGCGCCGCGGAGTGGTGGCGCACGCCCACGAGGAAGGGCTCTCGCGACCCGGCGAGCGCCTCAGGAGCGTCTCTCGGAGGGAGGTCGGCGAGGCGCACCGCGCTCACCGCTCGAGCAGGCCGCGGAGCTCGTAGAGCGTCTGCCATATGCGCAGCTTGCTCTCGGCGCGCTTCTTCACGGCGCCGTCCCAGTAGGCGAGCAGGCGCCCGTGGTCCTTCGGGTCGTCCTTGGTGACGACCCCGGTGAGGTAGCCCGGGAGGAGGCCCAGCAGGTCGCGGTCGCTCGGAAGAAAGGCTGCGGAGAGCCCGATGGAGGAGGCGACGCTCACGGCCTCGGCGGTGCTCATCACGGTGCCCGGCTTCTCGACCGCGTAGCCCTCCTCGGTGCGGCCGAGGCGCAGGTCGCGGAACACCGTCACGATGGCCTCGAGCACCGCGTCGTCGACCTCCAGCTTCGCCTCGGCGCGCTCGAGCATGCGAGAGGCCCGCGCCTTCACCAGGGCGATCTCGTCCCTGGCCTCGGCGATGGGAGGCACCGTCTCGAAGTTGAACCGGCGCTTCAGCGCGGCGCTCATCTCGGAGACGCCGCGGTCCCGGAGGTTCGCCGTGGCGATCACGTTGAAGCCCTCCTCGGCGTTCTCCACGTGGGGATCGTTGCCCGAGAGCTCGGGCACCGCGAGCCGACGGTCGCTCAGGATCGACACCAGCGCGTCCTGCACCTCCGGGAGGCAGCGGGTCACCTCCTCGATGCGGGCGAGCGAGCCGCGGCGCATCGCCGTGAGCACCGGCGACGGCACGATGGCCTCGGGGTGCGGGCCCTTCGCCAGGAGGAGGGCGTAGTTCCAGCCGTAGCGGAGCTGGTCTTCGGTGGTGCCCGCGGTGCCCTGCACGGTGAGCGCGGAGGTGCCGGAGATGGCGGCAGCGAGCATCTCGGAGAGCATCGACTTGGCCGTGCCGGGCTCGCCCACGAGGAGCAGTCCGCGCTCCCCCGCGAGCGTCACCACGCTGCGCTCGACGAGCGCCCTGGAGCCCACGAACTTGGGGCTGATGACGAGGCTCTGGGGAGCGTCCTTCTTCTTCCCGGCGGCGCCCTTCGGGAGCTTCAGCGCCTCTCCGCCAGAGCCCATCACGAAGGTGACCACGGCCCCCGCGGTCATCCGAAACCCCCTGGGCCTGCGACCCGGGTCCCACGCTTCGAGGAAGCGGAGCTCGTCTTCGAAGAGGACCTCGGGCGGCGGCGCTTGCATACCCCGGAGAGTACCCAAACACCGCCGCTCCTTCGCGCTACTTCTGCTTGCGCTTCGTCACGTCCTCGAAGCCCGGCTTGTCGCCCGAGGAAAGGCGCGCCAGGGCCCGCTCATGGAGGGTGCGAGGCGCCACCGTGACCTGCGGCTCGTCGAAGCACAGCCGGTCCCAGGTCGAGGCTTTATAGGCCTCCATGGAGAGCCCACGGCTCTTCTTGTCCCAGGCCCCGGGGAGGAAGATCTCCCGCCCGGCGCGCTCCCGCTTGCCCTCGATCACCAGCTTCTGCTTCACGAGGCACTGCGCCGCCGCCTCGTAGCGCGCGGGCTTCCACCCGTTCACCAGCAGCACGAGCTTCTTCGTCGGGTTGGGCAGCGCGAGCATCTGGAGGTAGAGCGCCGCGGCGTCCTCGTCGAGCCCGGTGGACTCGCGCAGCGACGCGAGCGCCTCCTTCGCCGACACCCGGGGATCGAGCTCGTACGAGCCCTCCGGCGCGGTCGACCGTCGGACGCTCTCCACCAGCTCCTCGCAGTCCTTGGAGAGCAGGTAGTACGCCGCCTTCGCCCCGTCGACGCCGTAGACGTCTCCGTCCTCGTCGGTGCCGGTGAGGTAGGGCAGCACCGCCGCGCGATGCGCTCGGAGGGCCGACGTCCGGAGCGCGAACTCGATGGAGTCGCCGCCCGTGTCCACGGCGAGCACCACGCCGTTGTCGCGGCCCTCGCGCTCCTCGTCGCCCCCGGTCTTCACCCTGATCTTCTTGCCGCCCACCTGGTCGAGCAGGGGCGCCCGCTTCTTCTCGTCCTCCTCGTAGCGGCTGCCGAGCGGCAGCAGGAAGTCCGGGGCCTCGAGGTTCTTCTTCGCCGCGTCGTAGAGCGCCGGGACCGCCGCGCGATACGCGTCGCCCACCGGCAGCGCGGTGCCGAGGTAGGGCACGAGCCGGGCGATCGTGGTGAGCACGTCCTCCGAGAAGAAGTCCCCGGAGTCGCCGAGGTGGTTCCAGTCGACGGGCCCTGTCCTGGGCTTGAGCCAGGCGTTGTCCGCGTCGGCCGCGGTGAGCACCATCGCCAGGGCCTTGCGCGTCTGGAGCGGGACGCTGCACTCCTTCTCGACCAGCGCGACGAGCTCCTCGCTCACCTCGACCGCCTTGCCGAAGAGCCCCTTCGCCGTCTTGATGAGCGCCCTCGCGGAGCTGCCCTCCTCGGCCGCCGGGGCCCAGAAGTCCTCCGGAGCGCCCACGCCCGCGGCGCCGACGAGCAGCGCGAAGAGCTGATCGTTGGGGAGCTCGCGGAGCTTCTGCTTCGCGCGCGACGCCTCGGTCACCTTGAGGCCGAGCGTCTCCCGAAGCTCCTTGCCGAGGAAGTCGCTGCGGTACTCGCCGAAGCCCGGCAGGCCCGCGAGCAGGAGGGCCGCCTCGGCCGGGGTGAGGCTCGTCTCCGAGGCCACCAGCGCGGCGGCCCCGGGCTCGTGGGCGACCGGCCCTCGCGCATCGAGCGCTCGCAGGAAGCCCTCGATGAACGCGCGGTCCTCGGGGATCGTCACGGTCTCCTGCCAGGTCACCGTCGCGTCGCCCGGCACCGCGAGCCTGTCCCCGTGGGTCAGCACCAGCACCGTCTGCGTGGGCTCGTCCTCGTCGTCGGTGGTGATGCGGGCGAAGAGCGCCGCGTCGCCTTCGCCTGCGATCCAGATGGCCTTGTCCTTCGGCCGCGCGAGGAAGCTGGAGCCGGTCTTCACCTGGAGCTCGGCGCGCGTCACCGTGAGCCCGAGCATCCGGCTCGCCGCGAGCCCCGAGAGCAGCTCCCTCAGCGTCGCTCTCGCCGCGTCGCTCGCGGCGGGTCGGCTCGCCGCGTAGCACGCGAGCCTCGCGAGCCTCTCGATGTGGCGCTCCCACAGGATGCGCGAGCCCGTGAGCTTGCCGCGAGTCTTGTCGAGGAAGGCCGCCGCCATCACGGCCATGTCGGTGACGCAGGAGCCGCCCTCCCACCCCTCGGTAGGTAGCTGCGGGAGGGCCTCGGTGACCGCGTCGTCCGTCACGCCGCCGTCGCCGCCGCCGCGGTCCTGCAGGGCCGCGAGCCCGGCGGCGTGGGTGGCCGCGGCCTTCGCCACGAGCGCGACGCCCCGCTGGAGCACCTCGCTGGTCACGCCAGGGAGCTGCGCCTTCACCGCCGCGAGCGCGTGCGTCACGGCGTCGTCGTCGTCGGTGCCGTCCTCCGAGGCCGCCGTGAGGAGGACCCTCGCGGCCTCGTCGGTGATCGCCCGGAGCGCGCGGCTGGAGGCCTCGTCGCGCGCCGTGAGGTAGTGCAGCCACTGAGCGCGCGGCAGGAGGGAGAAGCCCGCGCTCTTCCATCCGTCGCCGCCGAAGCTCCCTGCCGGGTGCTCCTCGCCGCCCTCTCCATGGATCGTGAACTCGTCGCCCTGGCTCTCGGACCACCCCGTGGAGACCCCGAGCGCGCGCATCGCGTCCGCTCCGGGCCAGTCCACCAGCGCGTCGGGCGTGTAGCTGCCGCGCCACGTCTTCTGGTCGATGCGGGTGACCTCGACGTCGCCTTCCTTCTCGTCGCGCCTCACGTAGCGCCCGACGAGGCCGCTCCGCTCTCCGAGGAGCGAGCCCGCGGCCCCGGCGAGCGGCATCAGCTCCACCTCGGTGAGCGCGTAGCGGTCGGTCTTCTCCGAGGCCTCGCGCACGAAGTCGGGCCACGACGCGCGCCCTGACTTCCCCGTCGCGGGGTCGAACTCGACGAGCTTCATCCGCTCGTTCCACGAGCCGTGCCTGTGCCAGAAGGTCGCGCCGTCGGTCACGAAGTCCTTCCAGCGAAGCTTCTCGGGCGTGTCGCCGGAGTGCAGCACCTGCTCTCCGGTCGTCACCCCGCCGCCGGGGACCGCCGCGGCGTCCGGGGTGCCGTGGAGCCACATGTCGAAGGGGAAGGGCGCCTTGGCGCGGCTCGCCCAGAGGCCCTGCTCCTTGTGCTCCTTGGCGTCGTAGAAGCCCAGCAGCAGGTCGCCGTCGAGGTAGACGATGTGGCTCGGCTCCTTGGCGATCGCAGGGAGGTCGAGCTCCTTCTTGCGGGCGCGCCCCTCGAACACGATGACCTTGCGCCCCGCGCGGACGAGCGGGTTCTGCCGCGTCCCGTGGAGCTCGATCTCGGCCTTCGGGCCAGAGAGCGCGGCGAGGGCCGCCTCGTATTCGGGCCAGGAGAGCTCGTCGATGATGCCGCCTCGCAGCGAGCGGGCGAGGGCGCGTCCGACGTCGACCTTCTCGAGCGCCGCGGCGGCCTCGGGAAACTCCGCGAAGGTCGCCGCGCTGGTGATCTCCGTGAGGGTCTCCAGGCTGTTCTTGAGGCTGGGGAGCGCGCCCTCGTCGAGCCTCGCCACGACGCCCATCAGGTGGCTCCTGCGCGCGGCGACGAGGCCCTTCTTGCCCTTGGCGCAGGCCTCGAAGTCCGCCCGGCCGAAGCGGACGCCCACGGCGTGGGTGAGCAGCTTGCCGTAGTCGGGCTGCTCGGAGAGGCGCACCGGGTCCTTCGAGAAGAAGTCCCCGAGGGTGATGCTGGGGCCTTCGCCCTTCGGCGGAGCGAGCGCGAGGCCGAGCTCGAGCGCGGCCTCCAGCACATCCGGCGAGTACACGCCCTCGTCGCCCCAGCGCTGGTAGGAGGCGAGGTCGAGCGGCTCTCCGAGCTTCGCGAGCACCGGCGCGAGCGCTTCGAGGAGCGTGAAATACTTCGGTGCGAGGGGCGTCTCCCGGTCGCCCCAGCCCTCGGCGTAGGTGACGAAGCGGGTGAGGGCGGAGGCGAAGCGGGCGGCCTCGCCGCTCGCGGTGACGGCCTCGACGGCGCCGATCTCCTCCAGCAGGTCGAGCCACGAGGGAAGGAACTTCTCGAAGCCGCGAGGCTCGGGGAAGAGCCAGAGGACGCGCCGCTTCGCCTCGTCGGACGCACCGGCGAGCCTGACGAGGGCCGCGCGGTACGAGGCCCAGAAGTCCGGCGGCGCCTTCTTCAGCGAAGGCGAGGCGAGCACCTCGGCGAGGAACGCCGTCTCCGCCTCCGCGCCGCGCCCTGCTGCCTTGGAGAGCTTCGCGAGCTCTCTGGCCATGCCGGTCCAAGGGGCGATGCCCGCCTTGATGCGCTGGAGGTTGAGCTCCAGGAAGCGCCGCTCGGCCTCCTTGGGGCCGAAGGCCGCGACGAGGTCGCTGGCATAGCCGGAGAGCGACCTGGCGGGCACGGCGCCCGCTGCGGTGAACTCCAGGTACGCGGCGGCGCGCAGGTCCTCGTCGACCGGGAGCTTGTAGGCGCGCTCGGCGGCGCGAGCCTTCTCGAAGCTCTGCGCGGCGAGGCTGGTGGCCTCCTCGGCCAGGAAGGCTCTGCCCACCTCCTCCCAGTACGAGGGCATGAACTCCGGCACGCTGCGCTCGAGCTTCTTCGCGATCTCGGCGAAGGCGTCCTTCGCGTGGCCGGGCTTGGTGCTCACGCGCGTCGCGGCCTTCCTGAACTCGCGCATCACCTCCAGGGCGAACCTCGCCTTGGTGGGATGGTTCACCAGCGCCCACGCGGGGAATCCGAGGGCCCGCTTTCGCGTGCGCCCCACGGCGGTCTTCTCTCCCGACGGGGCGAAGCCAAGGGCCGACATCTCGGCGTCCACGGCGGCGTCGAGGGAGCCCTCCACGAGCCTCACCACGGTGCGCCCTTCGAGCGCGGGGTGCTGAAAGGGCATCGCCACGAGCTCGCCCGTGGTGGCCGGGTCGGTCTTCGCGGACCTCCTGGCGATTCCGCCCGCGCGGAGCAGCACGTCGTCGGCCTTCGACTCAGACATCGTCGCCCTCTTCCTTCTTCTCCACCACGCGCCTGCCGTAGATGGCGCTCGCCATCCGCATCCCCTCGGAGAAGGCGATGGGCGGAACGTCCTTCACGAGCATGGCCTCCCCCGCGTCGTCGACCCAGGCGAGCGACTCCGTGACCGCCTCCTCCATGGGGTCTTCCCCGCCGAGCCAGAACCTCGCCTCGGTGGTCTTTCCCCCCTCGAAGACCCGGCACGCGGCGAAGGCGCCGGAGGTCCGATAGCCGAGCGAGCGGGCCGCTCCCCGAGCGTGGGAGAGCATCTCGAACTTGCCCCCGCGGAAGGTGTTGATCTCGCCCGCGTCGGCCTCCAGCTCCTTCGGCTTCGTGAACACCTCGCGGAAGAGCTGCTTCAGCCCCTGGGTGAGCCCGAGCTCCGCGGCGAGCGAGCGCAGGTCGTCGAGGCCCTCGAGCAGGATCGGGTGCGGCAGCAGGAAGGTCTCGCCCTTCGTCCAGACGGTCTCGCCGTCGGCGTCGACGAGGCCGATGCCCTTCTTCGCGTCCACGCCGCGAAGGAAGCCGGGGCTCGCCCCGACGGGCACGATGACCAGGTTCTCGAGGGCCTTCCGGTAGGTCTCGTCTTCCCACACGGAGAGGAGCACCGCGCTGGGGGTGGGCAGCGAGCGCAGCATCCAGCCCTCGACGGTCTGGAGCACGTCCCGCTCATGGGCCTTCAGGAAGTCGACGACGGCGAGGAGCTGCTCGCCCGCCTCGCTCTCCCGAAGCTCCTTCGGAACGCTCCCGAGCAGCTGTCCCTTCGCGTTCCAGCACACGATCTTTCCGTCGCGGAGGCCGAGGGAGTAGCCCTTGCCCGCTGTGATTGCACCCATGGCGGAGAGGTGTACACGAGGCCATCGCTGGCGCTCAACCGCCGCTCCGCCGCGGGTCGGATTGTCCTCGGTGATCCCTTCGGGCACACTGCGCTTCGCAGGCGTTGCGGCCTCGGGTGCATCGGAGGACGGGCGACACGATCGTGGTGACGAAGTGCTACTGGCTCGATGCCCCTCACGGGCGCGTGATGATCAGCGCGTCCAAGGTGCTCATCGGTCGCAGCCCCGATTGCACCATCGTCCTGGAGGGGCCGCAGATCAGCCGGTACCACGTGCTGCTGCGATTGGGCGGGGAGGGCATCGAGCTGCTGCCGCTCGGCCGGGAGCCGGTGCTGGTCAACAACGTCGAGCGCAGGGCGCTCACGACGCTCCGAGTGGGCGACGTGATCGACGTGTGCGGGTGGACCTTCCGCGTCGGCGAGGCCGAGACCGAGGCGGCGCCCGAGGGGGAGAAGACGGCGTGGTTCCTGGAGCGCCAGACGGGGCTGCTCCACTACATCAAGGGGCCGTCGTATCGGGTGGGGGGCGACCTGAAGGACGACCTCATCTTCGTCGACTGGGAGCCGTCGGTGCTCTCCATCGACATGGGCGCTGGGACGCCGACGCTGACGGCGCTGCGGCCGGGCGTCTGGTGCGGCCGGGCGCTGGAGGCGGGCGAGCGCGTCACGCTGACCGACGGAGAGCGCATCACCTACGGCGACGAGGCCCTCACGGTGAGGGAGAAGCAGGCGCACGCCGGGGGTGAGACCCGGCCGTCGTCGGAGCGGACGAAGGCCGCGGTGAGGGTGGTGCTGGAGTTTCTCCCGCGAGGGGGAAAGCTCACGGTCGAGATCGGGGGGCGCGTTCATACGACGGAGCTCTCCGACCGGCGCTGCGACCTGGTGGCGTGCCTGCTGAAGCCCCCTTCGCCCTTCCGCTCGGGAGAGCTCATCCCCGAAGATCTCCTCTGCGCGCGCGTCTGGCCTGGCGAGAAGAACGGCCGCACGGAGCTCAACTCCCTGCTCTACCGGCTGCGCCAGGCGCTCACCGAGGAGGGCATCGACCCGGCGCCGCTCTTCGAGCGACGGGGCGGCGGGCTGCGCTTCTGCCTCGCCCCCGACGCCAGCGTCGTCGTGGGCTGAGCCCTACCGCACGCCCGCGCTCTCCATCATCAGCGCCCGCACCTCGTCGCGATCTTCCGTCGAGGCGAGGCCCCAGCCCGGCTGGTAGCCGAAGACCTCCGGCGCCGAGATCGACCTGAACCCGTCGACCAGCTCCATGCGTTCGAGGCCCACCAGCGAGGGGTGCCACTCGCCGCAGGCGTGCGCGAGCGAGAGCAGCTCCTTGCGCAGCGTGAGCAGGTAGTTGGCCAGGCGCGCGGCCTTCAGCGTCGGATCGAGGCCGCCCATCAGCCACTCGCTCTGCGTGGCGACGCCGGTGGGGCAGTTGCCCGTGTGGCACTGCTGCGCCTGGATGCACCCGATGGAGAGCATCGCCTCGCGCGCCACGTTGATGAGGTCGCAGCCCATCGCCAGGGCGAGCATCCCCTGCTCGGGAAAGCCCAGCTTGCCCGAGCCGATGAACACCACCTTCTCGTGCATCCCCCGCTCGGCGAAGCATCGGTACACCGAGGCGAAGCCCAGCTTGAAGGGCATCGAGACGTGGTCGCTGAAGGCCAGCGGCGCGGCCCCGGTGCCCCCTTCGCCGCCGTCGATGGTGATGAAGTCCGGGGCGCGCTTCGTCACGTCCATCTTCCTGGCGAGCTCGCTCCAGAAGCCCAGGTCGCCGACGGCGCTCTTGATGCCCACCGGCAGGCCCGTCGCGTCGGCGAGGCGCTCGATGAAGTCGAGCATCGAGTCGACGTCCGAGAAGGCCGAGTGCGACGACGGCGAGATGCAGTCCTCGCCCATCGGAACCAGCCGGATCTTCGCGATCTCCGGGGTGATCTTCTCCTTGGGGAGCACGCCCCCGAGGCCGGGCTTGGCGCCCTGCGACAGCTTGATCTCGATGGCCCGCACCTTCGCCGAGGCGGCGCTCTCCACGAAGCGCTCCATGGAGAAGCGGCCCATCTCGTCGCGGCACCCGAAGTAGCCCGTCCCGATCTGCCAGAGCACGTCGCCGCCGTGACGGTGGTGGTCGCTGATGCCGCCTTCGCCGGTGTTCTGCCAGGCGCCCGCGAGCGCGACGCCGCGGTTGATCGCCTCGACCGCATTGCGGCTGAGCGAGCCGTAGCTCATCGCGGAGGTGTTCACGATCGAGCCCGGGCGGAAGGCGTGCTTGCGCTGCCGGTAGGCCCCGAGCACCTTGCCCGCCGGGCACTTGTACTCCTTGTCGTAGTGGGGCGACGCGGGGGTGGGGGCCGCCACCGGGAAGGCGCTGTGGCGGATGATGATGTATCCGGGCGTCTGCTCGAGGTCGTTGTCCGTGCCGAAGCCGAAGTAGTTGTTCTCCTTCTTGGACGACGCGTAGATCCAGCGGCGCTGGTCGCGGGAGAAGGGCCGCTCCTCGTCGTTGCCGGTCACGATGTACTGCCGCAGCGGGCCGCCCAGCTCCTCGGCGAAGTACCGAAGGCGCCCGATGATCGGGAAGTTGGCCACGATGGCGTGGCGGCGCTGGCGCCGGTCGCGAAGGCCGAGCGCTGCGGTCAGGCCGATCACCCCGGCGGCGGACATCAGGTACAGCGGAACGTCCATAAGGTCCTTCGGATGTAACACGGTGATCGCGGCGGACGGTGGGAAGGGGGCTGCCGATCGTGCTAGTCCGGCACCACGGCCATGAGCGTGTTGAGCCTGCAGCGGAGCGCGAAGTCGCACGGGGTCCCCGGCCCCGTGGTGGTGGTGGTGATGGACGGCGTCGGGGTCGGCGCGGAAGACGACGGCAACGCCGTGTGGCTCGCGCGCACGCCCATCCTCGACGCCCTCGGGCGCGTCACCCCGACGCGGCGCTTGAAGGCCCACGGCCTCGCGGTGGGCCTGCCCAGCGACGACGACATGGGCAACAGCGAGGTCGGGCACAACGCCCTCGGCGCGGGACGGGTGTTCGAACAGGGCGCGCGGCTGGTCAACCAGGCCATCGCGAGCGAGGCGATGTTTCGCGGAGAGACCTGGCGCTGGCTCCTCGACGGGGCGAGAGAGCGCCGGGCGCCGGTGCACTTCATCGGGCTGCTCTCCGACGGCAACGTGCACAGCCACATCGATCACCTGTTCGCGATGATCCGCCGGTGCGACGCCGAGGGCATCGCCTCGGTGAGGGTGCACGCGCTGCTCGACGGCCGAGACGTGCCCGAGACCAGCGCGCTCACCTACGTCGACGCGCTCGAGGCCTTCCTCAAGAGCTTCCCCGGCAGGGACTACCGCGTGGCCTCCGGCGGCGGCCGGATGAAGGTCACCATGGACCGCTACGAGGCCGACTGGGCGATGGTGGCCCGCGGCTGGGCGGCGCACGTCCACGGCGACGCGAGGGGCTTCCGCTCGATGGCCGAGGCCGTGGAGACCCTGCGCGCGGAGTCCCCCGGGGTGATCGACCAGAACCTCCCGGGCTTCGTGATCGTCGACGAGCGCGGCGCCCCGGTGGGCCCCATCCGCGACGGGGCCTCGGTGGTGTTCTTCAACTTCCGCGGCGACCGGGCGATCGAGATCACCCGGGCCTTCGAGCAGGCGGCGCTCACCACCTTCGAGCGGGGCGCGCGGCCCGAGGTGCGCTACGCGGGGATGATGCAGTACGACGGCGACCTGCGGCTGCCGAGGAGGTTCCTGGTCACGCCGCCGGCCATCGACCGCACGATGGGGGAGTACCTCGCCAGCGAAGGGGTGATGCAGCTCGCCATCAGCGAGACCCAGAAGTTCGGCCACGTGACCTACTTCTGGAACGGCAACCGCACGGAGCCCTTCGACGCCGCGAGGGAGACCTACGTGGAGATCCCGAGCGAGCTCCGGCCCTTCGAGGAGCGGCCGTGGATGAAGTGCGCGGAGATCACCGACCGGCTCATCGACGAGCTCAAGACCGGGCGCTACCGCCACGCGAGGGTGAACTACCCCAACGGCGACATGGTCGGGCACACGGGCGTGCGCGACGCGGCGGTGCTGGCCGTCGAGGCGGTCGACCTGCAGCTCGGCAGGCTGATCCCGGTGGTGCAGGCGATGGACGGCGCGGTGCTGGTGACCGCCGACCACGGCAACGCCGACGAGATGTTCGAGGTCGACAAGAAGACCAAGCGGGTGCAGCGCCACGCCGACGGCCGGCCGAGGGCGAAGACCAGCCACACGCTCAACCCGGTTCCGCTGCACATCGCGCTGGCCCCGGGGCGCACGGTGACCCTCCGCGACGACCTGCCCTCCGCGGGCCTCTCCAACGTGGCGGCGACGGCGCTCGACCTGCTCGGATATTCAGCCCCCGAGGGCTACGACCCCTCCCTCCTCGCCGGCTGAAGCAATCGCGGCGGGATGTCCGGAAGTTCGACGCCGGGATGGGGAGCGCACTAGGCTGGGGGGTGATGGCTCACGCAGTCGGTCCCAACATGCAGGTCACGGTTCACTACAAGCTCCGTGACGCCCGCGGAAATCTCCTGGAAGACACAGAGGCCGACGACAGCGACGGGGCGGTGAAGTTCATCGTCGGGATGTCGATGGTGCTCCCGGGGCTGGAGAAGGGCCTCGAGGGGGCCTACGCCGGGGATGTGATCAACCTCGTGGTGGCCCCGGAGGACGGCTACGGCACCCGGGACGAGACCGACGTGTTCGACGTCGAGCGCTCGGAGTTTCCAGACCCCGACGCGGTCGAGGTGGGCGGCGAGTACACCGCCGAGGGCGACGACGGCACCACCCTGACCATGCAGATCCTGGAGGTTCACGAGGACCACGTGAAGGTCGACGCCAACCACCCCCTGGCGGGCCTCACGCTCAACTACCAGGTGCAGGTGCTGGACGTGCACCCGGCCTCGGAGGAGGAGCTGGTCCTGGCGCAGGCCGAGCTGGCCGAGCATCGGGCCCCGATCGGCGAGGTGTCCTGATCGGGCGTCAGGGTGTGGTAGGTTCCCCGGCCTGACTGAGCCCCTTCCATGAACCTGAGCCATTCCGAACGTTTTCTCGACGAGCCCCGCATCCTTCACTTCACGGTCGCTTCGCAGCGCATCGACCCCGACGCCGCCAAGGTCGTCCGTCGGCTGACGCAGGCGGGCTACAAGGCCTACCTGGTAGGCGGGTGCGTGCGTGACCTCCTCCTCGACAAGGCCCCGAAGGACTTCGACGTCGCCACCAGCGCGAAGCCGAACGAGGTCCGCGGGCTCTTCCGCAATTGCCGCATCATCGGTCGCCGCTTCCGCCTGGCGCACATCCTGTGCGGCGGAAACAAGGTGATCGAGGTCGCGACCTTCCGGAAGGACCCGACGGCGGACATCCTGGAGGACACGGCCGAGTGGGAGCCCGTCGATGAGTCCGAGGACGCCCCTCGAAAGCACAGACCCCACGACGATCAAGACCTGCTGATCCGGCACGACAACGTGTTCGGTACGCCCCCGGAAGACGCGATCCGCCGCGACTTCACGATGAACGCCCTCTTCTACGACCTCGAGCGCAAGGAGGTCGTGGACTACGTCGGCGGCCTCGAGGACATCGAGCACCGTGTGATCCGCACCATCGGCGACGCCGACGTGCGCTTCCGCGAAGACCCGGTGCGCATCCTGCGGGTGATCAAGTTCGCCGCGCGGCTCGACCTGGGCATCGAGCCCCAGGTCTACGACGCCATGGTCGCCCACCGGGAAGACCTGCTGCGCGCCGCCCGCCCGAGGCTGCTGGAGGAGGTGCTCCGGCTGATGCGCCACGCGGCCTCCCGCCGCTCGGTCTGGATCGCCTGGGAGACCGGCGTGCTGGCCACGGTGCTGCCCGAGGTGGCGGCGTGGATCGACGACCACCCCGACGCCTCGTCGCGGCTCTGGTCGCGGCTGGCGGCCATCGACGCGCGCGCCAAGGCGGGCGACCTTCCCTCCGACGCCACGCTGTTCTGCGCGCTGACGCTCGACCCGGCGCTCGAGGCCATGACCGGCGTGAAGGACGCCCTCAACGGCGCCACGGACTTCTACCAGGACCTCCAGGCCCTGCTCCCGATGCCCCGCCGGCTCTTCGACCGGGTGCGGCAGGTGGTGGCGGCGCAGCGGCGCTTCCGCACCGGGCGAGAGTCGACGCTCACCCGCCGGGACTTCTACGAGGACGCGCGCGACCTGTTCGTGCTCGACGGCTCTCGGGTGAGGCCTCCCAAGGAGTCGGCCCGGCGAGCCATCGACGGGGTCTGAGGAGCCAATCTCGGGAGGGGGAGAGCGGCGCATCGGCCGCGGCGGCCCTATGAGGCCATCGCGGATACACATCCGTTCCTGCGATGGTCACTCCCGACATACCCAGTGAAGCGCATGGCGACCCGGCGGAGCCGCCCAGGCTCGACCCCGACCGGCGCGCCCGGGACGAGCTCATGCGCGCGGTGCGCTTCCACGCGACGAAGATCGCCTCGCGCTGGCAGGGCGCCCTCGACGACCGGGACCCCGAGGAGGTGCACGCGCTCCGCGGGGCGCTCCGTCGGCTGAAGGCCGCCCTCTCGATGATCGGCGAAGACGCCTTCGACCCGGGTCTGCGCGCGCTCGACCAGTGGGCCCGCGAGCTCTCGTCCCTCACCGGCACGCTGCGCGACCTCGACGTGGCGCTCGCCTCCCTCGGCGGCATCGCCCCCGACGCGGCCTCGCTGGCCCATGCGCGGGGGGTGTTCCTCGCCGCACGGGGAAGGGCGAGGGACGCGATGCTCTCCCACCTGCGCCGCCCCGACGTGGTCGCGACGCTGCGGGCGGCGAGGTCCGCGGAGCCGGAGCTCGACGCGCCCCGAGGGCCGATGCGCCGGGTGGCCGCGCGCGCCGTCGAGCGAGGCCTCGACCGGCTGGAGCGATCGCTCCGGGGAGACCTCCAGCGCCCGGAGGGCTACCACTGCATCCGCCGACGGGCGCGCAGGCTGAGGGACACCATCGAGGTGGCGGAGGGGGCGCTGGGGAGCTCCGAGCGGGCGTGGCGCAAGCGAATCCACGGGCTCCAGGTGCAGCTCGGCGACCTGCACGACATCGATGTGATCACGGGGCTCCTGGCGAACGGCGACCGCGCGCTCACCGGGCTGCGGGACGCCGTCGAGCGACGCCGCACGACGCTGCTCGCGGGCATCGGTCCGCCGCTGGCGCTGCTGGCCGTCGACCTGGGCGAGCGCTGACCCGGTCGGGTGGTGCCGGCTACGTCGAGCGTGGCGCGTCGTTGACGAGCGGGGGACGGCGGATGTCGACCCTGCCGTCGGGGAAGAAGTCCGCGAAGGACAGCGTGGGCGACGCCTCCAGGCGCGCCGCCACGGACTCCGCGCGGGCGAGGTCGAGCCGCACCCCGTGGACCCGGAGGTCGCCCTCCAGCCGGTGGCGCAGGTGCGACAGGCGCTTGAAGGTCGAGAGGTAGGCCCCGCGCCAGATCTCGAGGTAGGGGCGGTGATCCATCGGGTTCTGGGAGATGAGCCGACGCTGCCGGTTGCCCGGGACGAAGGTGTAGCAGCTCACGTCAGGGCGCTTGCGGAGCACCCAGTTGCGGGTGGTCTCGTAGCGCGTGTACGAGATGGTCCGCACGTCCTGGTCGATGTTGTAGAGCACGCCGCGGAGGTCGTTGAAGCCCGGGGTGCGCGCGACGTAGGGGAGGAAGGGGTCGATCACGAAGATCAGCGTGGCGCCCCGGCGCATGGCCTCGACGAAGTTGGACGTGCGGGTGATGGCGCCGTCTTCGTAGTAGCGCCCGCGAATGGCGGTGGCCGAGAAGGCCGGGTTGATGCTGAGCGAGGCCTGGATGGCCTTGCTGATGGGCACCGTGTCGTGGGTCTCGTCGCCGAAGAGCACGTGGCTGCGCTCGTCCTGGTCGGTGGCGCCGATGTAGAGCGGGCGCTTGAGCCGGCGGAAGTCGTTGGTCGCGCCCGGCGCCGTGAGCGCGCTGCGCAGCGTCCCCTCGAAGCGATCGGCCCGGAAGGGCGGCGGGACGAGGTCGGAGTAGTCGGAGAGCACCTGCTCGCGAGAGAAGCCGTGGTCGGCGCCGAAGGGGCGCACGACGCCGTTCCAGGCGGTCTTCGCCGCGGCGGTCATGCGGCGCAGGAAGCCCGGGAGGTCGAGGTGCCCGAGGCGGAAGAGCCGGAGGTCGATGGGCGGCACCCGACCGCCGCGCACCCCGGCGATGGACGCCATGAACTCGTCGACGGAGTACCCGACGGCGATCGGAGCCGTGACCACGGCCCCGGCGCTGATGCCGAAGTACATGTCGAAGCCGTTGACCCCGCCGGAGCCCAGGGCGTCGTCGAGGCACTTCATCACCCCGAGCTCGAAGAAGATCCCCGTGATGCCGCCGCCCGCGGCGCAGAGCGCGCGCCCGCCGGGCTCGCGGTCGCGGAGGATCTTCTGCGCGTCCTCGAGGAAGCGAGCGCCCCAGGCGACGTCCGTGACGCCGGGGCCCTGGAAGTCCTCGTGGCGAAACACCCGCCCGACGCCCCGCGACCCGAGCTGCAGGATCAGCTCGTCGGTGGTGGCCGTCTGCCCCCCGGACACCAGCACCACGATGCGGTGGAACCCGAAGCGGTCCTCGATGTCCGGGACGGCGTCGAGCGCGTCGAGGATGGCGAAGGCCCGCTCCGCGTGATGGCAGAGGTTGTCGACGCAGCGGAGGTCGATCACCAGCAGGTTGACGTAGTTGTCGTGGAGGTCGGCGATGAGCTCTCGGAGCTCGGGGTGATTCACCAGGCAGCACGACAGGTCGGCCCAGGCGAGCGTGGGTTTGCGCGCTCCCTCGCCGAGCGATCCGCCGCTGCCGGCCGCGCCCACGAGCGACCTCACGAAGCCGTCGAAGTGCTCCGAGGAAGGGCCGTGGTAGAGAATCCGCTTGGGGTGATCGCCGGTCGTCAAGGCGCGCAACCTACCCCATGGCGATCGGGTTGTTCCAGGCGGCGTGACCCGCGCTCAGGCGTCGCGCTCGAAGACCACGAGCTCGTGCGGGTCGTTCATGAGCACGAAGATCGCGTCGTCGTCCGGGGAGAGCGCCAGGCCCTGCGGCAGCCGGCCGAGGGCCTCGCTCTCCCAGCGCGTCTCGCCCGTCGCAAGGTCGATCGCCACCGCGCTCTGCGCTTCGCCGTAGGCGGTCTTGCCCACCACGGCGGTCGCGCCGTCCCGGGTGAGCGCGAAGGTGCGCGCCATCCCGTTCAGCGGCAGCTCGCGGTGCGCCCCGGTCGAGGGATCGAGCACCGCGAGGGAGTCCGAGTCGCCGCTCGCGACGATCGCGTCGCCCGACGGGGTGAAGCGGAGGCAGTAGACCCAGCGGTCGAGCTTCACCTGCCAGCGCATCGCCCCGGTGGCCGCGTCGAGCAGCATCACCCGGCCGTCCTGGTCGCCCGCGGCGACGCTCGCGCCGTCGGGCGAGACCGCCACGGCGAACACCGGGCTCGGCCCCTTCCAGCGCCAGAGCTCGGCGCCGGAGCTCGGGTCCCACGAGCGCACCGACCAGTCGGCCGGGGTGTAGCCGTTGCCGCTGCCCGTGTAGACCCGCGCGCCATCGGGCGAGAAGGTCGCGTCCTGGATCTCGTGGCGGTGCCCCTTGAGGGAGACGCCCTTCTTCCAGGTGGTGGTGTCGAAGAGGGTGATGGCCTTGCCGCCCGACCCGACGAGCGACCCGTCGGGAGAGAAGCAGAGGCCGTGCGGAAACGACGTCCCGAGGTGCAGGGTCTTCAGCAGCGCGAGGGAGCGCGCGTCGTAGACGCGTAGCTTCTGGTCGAAGCAGGCGGTGGCGACGAAGCGCCCGTCGAGCGAGGCCGAGAGCGCGTTGGTCGAGGACGGCTGCGGGATCCGCGTGCGGATGTGGAAGCGCATGGGCGCTGGGATATCACCCGCCGCGGCCCGTTCACCAGGGGAGGGCGCTCATCCCGCGACGCCATGTCGCATCGCCTCTGCGCGACGCCGCCCTCAGGTCTCCTGGCATGAACCCTCCCCCTCGAAGCCTCTCTCCGCGGCGCGTGCTCCGTGGCGGTCCGGTCGTGGCCCGGTGCTCCCTGGCCGTCGCGCTCTCGCTGGGCGTCGGCGCCTGTGGGTCGTCCGACCCGGTGCCCCCGACCTCCGACGCGTCCATCGCGGACGCACCCGCGGCCGATGCCCCCGCGGCGGATGCGCCCGCGGCCTCCGTGGCGATCGCCTTCGCGCACACCGTCGGCGGCGCTCCCCTCGCGCTCGGCACCACGACCCCGTACACCAACGCCGCGGGCAACTCCTTCGGGGTCACCCGGCTCAGCTACTTCGTCAGCGGGGTGACCGTTCGCCTGAGGGACGGCCGCTCGTTGACCGCGCCGGGCGCTCGCTACCTCGACGCCGCGATGCCCGCCACGCTGCGCTTCTCGCTCCCTGGCGAGGCGCCCGTCGGGGAGCTCGCCTCCATCACCTTCGTGATGGGCCTTCCCCCGGATCTCAACATCAGCGGCGCGTTCTCCTCGTCGCCGGAGTCGCTGATGGAGTGGCCCGAGATGATGGGCGGCGGGTACCACCACATGAAGTTCGAGGGGCGCTACATCGACCGCGCGGGGCAGCCCTTCAACTTCATGGCGCACTCCGGGGGGCTCAACCGCGCCGACTACTCCTTCGCGGTGACCCTCGACGCCAGCGGTCGATCGATCACCGCCGAGGGCGCGAGCTTCACCGTTCGCATGGACGTGGCCGAGTGGTTCACGGGCCCCAACACCTGGGACCTCAACGACTACTTCAACGCGACGCACCGGGGGATCATGGGCGACGCCGCCGCGCAGGCCTCGCTCCGGGACAACGGCGCCTCGGTCTTCTCCCTGGCGGCGCCATGAGCGCGCTGGGACCGGGCTGGGTGGCCCTGCTCGCGGCGGCCCTCTCGCTCACCGCGGCCTGCGCCCAGGAGGCGCCGAGCAATGCGAGGGAGCTGATCGACCTGCGGGTGCCGAGGAGCTTCCCGAGGATGATCGTCCCCGAGGACAACCCCACCACCCGACAGGGCGTGGCGCTCGGTCGGCAGCTCTACTACGACCGACGGCTCTCCCCCACCGGGACCAGGGCCTGCGCGGACTGTCACATCCAGAACCGCGGGTTCTCCAACCCGATGGTCCGTGGGGTGATCCCTCACGTCAACCTGGCGTGGTCGTACTACTTCCTCTGGGACGGGCACTTCGAGGGGGGCCTCGAGGAAGCCATGCGCATGGAGGTCGAGATCTTCTTCGGCACCGACGTCAACCGGCTGCGCGAGCCCGACCTGGAGGAGATGTTCCTGGCGGCCTTCGGGACGAGGGAGATCACCACCCGGAGGGCGGCCTACGCGCTGGCGCAGTTTCAGCGCACGATGATCTCCCAGGACTCCCGCTTCGACCGCTACGTCGACGGCGACGCCGCCGCGATCAACGAGAGCGAGCGCCGCGGGATGCAGATCTTCTACAGCGAGCGCGGCGAGTGCTTCCACTGCCACGCGACGCGGCTGTTCACGGACAACAGGTTCCACAACATCGGCCTCGACAGGCAGATCGCTGGGACGGGCCGAGGCGCCATCACCCGCGACCCGCAGGACGACGGGCGCTTCAAGACCCCGACGCTGCGCAACGTCGAGCGCACCGGCCCGTACATGCACGACGACCGCTTCGCCACGCTGGAGCAGGTGGTGGATTTCTACAGCGAGGGCCTCGTGTACTCCGACACCATCGACTCGCTGATGCCCAACGTCTCCGGCGGCGGGATGCGCCTCGCCCCGCAGGAGCGAGCCGACCTCGTGGCCTTTCTCCGCACGCTCACCGACGAGACCTTCCTGAACAACCCCGACCTCGGGCCTCCGCGTCGCTAATCGAGGTGCTCGATGTCGGCGCCGGCGAGGGTCTTCGTCCAGGGGTGCTGGCGGTCCTCGTAGATCGAGACCGTCGGCGCAGGGAAGCCCGGATCGGCGAAGGCTCCCACGGCGACCGCGACGAACTCCGGCATACCCGGAATGTCCCAATAGACCGTGGAGCCGCAGACCGGGCAGAAGTGGAAGGTGATCGCGCCGCCGCCGTCGCCCACCCGCACCCAGGTCGACTCGCGGCCCTCGATGGCGGTGAGCTGCTCGCGGCGGAAGCGGGCCTGCACGCCGAAGACGCTCCCGGTGCGCTGCTGGCAGGCGAGGCAGTGGCAGAGCGAGGACCGCACCGGATCGCCCTCGCAGGTGAGACCGAGCTGCCCGCAGCCGCAGGTCGCGCGTCGAAGCGTCATGGCGTGCGCTCTCCACGCCCCTCGGCGAGGACGTCGGCCAGGGTCTTCGCGAAGGTGTAGGCGTCGCCGGGCCAGCGCGCCGAGACGTAGTTTCCGTCGCGCACCACGAAGGCCGGGCGAGCGTCGTCCGCCGTGTCGCGGTGCAGCCCGTCGGTCTTGCGGCGGTGCTCCGGGTCGCTCCTCGGGACGTCGCGGTAGTCCGTCGGGGAGGCCAGCGCCGCGGTCACCTCGGCCTCGACGCCCCGAGCGCCGGCGGGCTCTCCCGGGGCCTCGACATACGTGCGGTAGTAATCCCCGTCCCAGAAGCGCACCACGCCGCCGATGGTCCAGGCGAGGCCTTCCTGCGCCCAGGTGAGGGAGGTGGTCTTGCGGCCGTAGAGCACCGAGCGGCCCGTCGTCGGAGACACCGCCCTCGCGGCGACCACCACCCCGTGACAGATGGCGCCCACCGGCTTCTCCGCCTCGAACATCGCCACCACGAAGGCCTGGAGCGCCTCGCTCTCCAGGTAGGGGCGGATGCCCCTCGCGCGGTGCCCGCCAGGCAGCACCAGGGCGTCGAAGTCGTCCGCGCTCAGCGCGTCGAAGCGCCTCGGGGAGAGGAAGGCCGCGTCGCGCTCCATCGCGCGCCAGGCCTCGCGGGCGTCTCTCCTCGCCCCGAGAAGGCGCCCCACCACGGTCAGTCGCTTGATCCCAGGAACGAAGCCCCAGGGGTCGAGCCCCTCGCCGGTGAGCATCAGCGCGTCGGCGTGCCCGCGCGTCCCGTCGGGCGTCGCGAAGCGCACCTCGTGGCCCGCGGCGCGTAGCACCCTCCACGGGATCGCCACCTCCGTCGGGTCGGCGTCCTGCTGCGCCATGGCGATGAGCACGCGCGCCATGCGTCGCCTCAGCGCGCCACGGCCACGGCGTCGGGGCCGAGGGAGAAGTCCGCGGTGACCGTCCCACCGGGGGCCACGTCCACCACGCGCGAGGTCTCCACCGCCGGGGAGAAGCGAGGGCGGTTGCCCTCCATGGCCCGACGGGTCCATCCCTCGTGCCAGAAGCGCAGGGTGTAGCGACCCGGAGGGACGGCCCTCAGCTCATAGCGCCCCGCGGCGTCGGTGACCGCGTAGTAGGGGTGCGTGAAGGCGTGCACGTAGGCCAGCATCCAGACGTGGCCCGCGTCGCAGATGAGCCTCGCCACGCCCGCGCGCTGCACCCGCTTGGAGACCGTGAGCCCGTGCGGCGAGGCCTGGTTGAACCAGTTGTCGTCGTCGTCGTAGCCGTAATAGGCGTGCACGTTGTGAAGCAGCCCGTGGTCGCTGTTGCCGAAGCGCACCTCGGCGCCGACAGGGAGCGCGAGCACGTGGGGCTCGTAGCGGCACCCGAGCTGGTCGACGGTGACCGGGGCGAGGTCGGGCGCGGCGCCCCGGGCGATGTCCGAGAGCCAGAGCACCGAGTTGGCCACCGCGCCGTCGGGAGCGACCACCAGCGTGGGGTCGCCCTGCGTGGCGCCGCAGAGGTCGGGGTTGCCGCCAGGGCCGACGGCCATCGGGGCGGTCGAGGGCCGTGGGCCGCTCCAGCGCACCGAGCCACGGAGGACGCCGGGGTGGTCGAGCACCGTCGGGTCGACGCGGTAGATGGGCGCGGCGACGGCCACGGGCGCAACCGCGGGCGCGGCGGTCGAAGGGCGGGCGGGCTCGTGGGGCTGCGTGGGGGCGCGGCGGCAGGCGACGAGGCCGAGCAGCGCCACCAGGGGGAGGGGTCTCATGGGGGTAGGGCCTATTCGAGCATCGCCACCGCGTCGCTGATGCGAGCGAGGGCCTTGTCGATGTTCTCGACGCTGACGGCGTAGGAGAGGCGCATGTGGCCCGGGGCTCCGAAGGCCGCCCCGGGGACCACCGCCACATGGGCCTTGTCGAGCAGCCACGCGGCGACGGCGGTGTCGTCGGTGAGCACGGTGCCCTCGGGGGTGCGCCGGCCGATCCACTCGTTGATGTCGCAGAAGGCGTAGAAGGCCCCCTCGGGGGTGCCGCAGCGGACGCCCGGGATGTTGCGAAGGCCCTCCACCAGCCGGTCGCGGCGGAGCTGGAAGAGCGAGCGCATCTGCTCGAACTCCAGCGGCGGGGAGCGCAGCGCCTCGAGCGCGGCCCACTGCGCCGGGGTGGCGGTGCTGGTGGCGCCCTGCGACTGCACCATCTCCATGGCCTTCGACAGGGGGATGGGGGCGATGCTCCAGCCCACGCGCCAGCCGGTCATCGCGTAGGTCTTGCTCACGCCGTCGATGATCACCACGCGGGGCGCGAGGTCGGGCGCCACGGAGAGCAGCGAGCGCTGGTCGAAGCCGTCGTAGACGAGGGAGGCGTAGATCTCGTCGAGGATGATCCAGCAGTCGTGGGTGCGGAGCACCTCGGCGATGGCCGAGAGCTCATCGGGCGTGTAGGCCGCGCCGGTGGGGTTGCTCGGCGTGCAGAGGATGACGGCCTTGGTCTTGGGGGTGAGGGCGCGCGCGAGGTCGGCCGGGTCGAGCTTCCAGCCGCGCTCGAGGGTGCTGGGGACGAAGATGGGCGTGGCGCCGACGAGGCGCACCTGCTCGGGGTAGCTGACCCAGTAGGGGGCCGGGATGATCACCTCGTCGCCCGGCTCGAAGAGGGCGAGGGCGAGGTTGAAGAGGGCCCCCTTGGCGCCGACGGTGACCACCACGTTGGCCGCGGTGGCGGCGACGCCTCGCTCGCGGGTGGAGCGCTCGGCGATGGCGGTGCGCAGCTCGGCGATGCCCGACACGGCGGTGTAGCGGGTGCGGCCCGCCTCGATGGCCGCGATGCCCGCCTCGCGGATGTTGGTGGGCGTGTCGAAGTCGGGCTCGCCCGCGCCGAAGGAGATGATGTCGATGCCCTTGGCGCGGAGTTCTTGAGCGCGCGCGTTGATGGCCAGCGTGGCGGAGGGGACGACGACCGAGAGGCGATCAGCGAGCTTCGTGGACATGGGCGCGGATAGTATGGGTCCACGGGCCGCGGGTGGTAGCGCCGCGTGCGGCTCAGACCCGCTCGAACACCAGCGGCAGGTCGTCGAGGCGCTTGGGGAAGGGGACCATCTGCCGCCGCGGGGGGGAGGTCTCGTCGAGGCGCCAGCGGTAGGAGCGCAGCAGGTGGAAGAGCACCAGCTTCGACTGGAGCGTGGAGAACTGCATCCCGATGCAGGTGTGGGCGCCGCCGCCGAAGGGGATCCAGCAGAAGCGGTGGCGCTTGTGCTCCGCGCGGGCCTCGCTGAAGCGCTCGGGGTCGAACTCGTCGGGGCGGCTCCAGTGCTCCGGGGAGCGGTGGATGAAGTAGTTGTCGAGCCAGACGGAGGTGTTGGCGGGGATCGCCGCGCCGTCGATCTCGCAGGCCCGCAGCGTGCGGCGGGGGAGCGTGGGCACCGGGGGATAGAGCCGCAGCGCCTCGCGCAGGCAGAGGTCGGCGAGCGAGAGCCCGTCGAGGTCGGCGGGGCCGAGCGGCCCGGCGGGGCGGGAGAGGGCCTCCTCGCGAAGGCGGTCTTGCCACGAGGGGTGGCGGCCGAGGGCCTCGACCAGGGTGGTGAGCGCGCTGGTGGTGGTGTCGTGCGCGGCCATCAGCAGGAAGATCATGTGGTCGACGACCTCGTCGTCGGAGAGGCGCTCTCCCTCGTCGCCGTCGCGGCAGAGGTGGGAGAACATGTCGCTGCCGCCGCGGCCGCGACGGGAGGGGATGAGCCCTCGGAGATACCCGGCCAGGTATTCCCGGCTGCGCAACGCCTTCCAGCGCGCGAGGCCCGGGACCGCCACCGGCACCACGGCGATGGTCCCGAGGGTGAGGTCGGTGAAGGCCGAGAGCACCCGATCGGCCTCGGCGCCCAGGGGCATGCCGAGGAAGATGGTGGCGGCCTGCTCCAGCAGCAGCCGCTTGATGCGGGGATAGAAGCGGAGCGTGGACCCGGTGGGCCAGGAGGCGACCGCGTCGACGACCAGCGGGTGCATCTGCGCGACGTAGCCCTCGAGCGCCGAGCGCTTGAAGGCCGACTGCAGCAGACGGCGGTGGAAGCGGTGGTCGTCGAAGTCGCGGAGCATCAGTCCGCCGGAGAAGAAGCTGGCGAGGTTCTGGTGCCAGCCGAGCTGGCTGGAGAAGTTCTTCTCGCGGTCGAGCAGCAGCACCTCCGCCGCGTCCGCGCTCTGGAACACCACGTTGTGGGTGAAGAAGGCGTGGTTGCGCCAGACGCGGCCGTAGCGCTGGTGCTGGCGCATCGCCCAGGACTCCTGGTCGGCGAGGTACTCCAGGGTCGATCCGATGAGGGGCCATCCGTCGTGGCCCGGCAGGTGGTCGAGGCGCGCGTTGGGGGTCCACAGCGAGGCGGGGTAGGGGGTCGCTCTCGGTCGGGCGGGGGCTTCGGCGGTCATCGGGCGGTGGGCTCCCGCGGGGGATGAGGGAGGGTCAGCTCGCGAGCTCGGAGAGCGCCTTGCGCACCTCCGACGGCGTCGGGCGGAAGCGCGGGAGCTTCGCGAACATCCTGGCCAGCAGGCTCTCGAGCTCCTTGGGCAGGTCGGGCGCCACCTGGCGCAGCACCGGGGCGGGGGCGTCGAGGTGCTGGGCGATCACCGAGGGCCCGTCGCCCTTGAAGGCGGGGTGGCCGGTGAGCATCTCGAAGAGCAGCGCCGCGAAGGCGTAGACGTCCCCGGCGGTGGTGCAGGGCCCGCCGCGGATGCGCTCGGGGCACAGGTACGCGGCGGCCATGTTGGGAGAGAGCGCCCTCACCGCGGGCACCGGATCGGGCGCGGAGGTGGGCCCTGTGGCGAGGGCGTCGATGGAGAGGCGCACCCGCGTGGTGCCGGTGGAGGCGAGGAAGAGGGCGCCCGCGCGGAGGTCGCGAGCGAGCACGTTGCGGGCGTGGAGGTGCTCGAGCAGCGAGGCGATCTGGACGCCCGCGGCGAGGGCGGCGTCGAGGGGCACCGGGCCGGCGGCGAGCACGTGAGGAAGGGCGGGGGTGGAGACGAACTCGGTGATGACCACGGTGCGCCCGTCGACGGCGCGCTCGAGGACGTCGAGCACGGGCACCAGCATGTCGTGAGGGGCCGCCGCGCGGAAGGCCCGCACCTGGTCGGTGAGGCGCTCTCGCTGCGTGGCGTCGTCGCTGCCGTAGGCCGTGGGGACGCGCGCCGCGACCACCGCGCCGGTCTTCACGTCGAGGGCGCGGTAGACGTCCGCGGTGGTGCCCGCGCCGCAGCGCTCGATCATGCGGAAGTGCCTCGCCACCACGCGGCCGCCGAGCAGGTCGGGGCCGAGGTCGTAGAGCATGGCGCCGTCCAGCGGGCAGCGCGGCGGCTTGCCCGGGTAGCTCGACTTGCAGGTGGGACAGACCTTCACGCGAGCTCTACTGTCACGGAACACCCGGGGGCCACGCAAGGGTGGAGTGCGGAGGCGCTCAGCCCAGCAGGCGCCCGATGGCCTCGGCCACGCCGCCGCCGGTCTTCGCCGTCTTCGTGAGGCGCTCGGTGGCGTGCTTCGCCACCTCGTCGGGGCTGTTGCCCATCGCGAAGCTCCGGCCCGCCCACTGGAACATCGGGACGTCGTTGATCCAGTCGCCCACCACGGCGACCTCGGAGGCCTTGAAGCCCTCTCTCAGGCAGAGCCGCGCCAGCCCCTGGGCCTTGTCCGACTGGCGGTCGCGCACCAGCATCGCCCAGCGGTTCTCCCGGTCGAGCGGAAAGGACGCCACGTTGACCGAGTCGCGGTGCAGCTCCTGGAGCCACTGCGCGGTGCGCTCGACGCCCTCTCGCAGCCCGACGCCGATGGCGACGGCCACCTCGTGGCGGCGCTCCCACGCGGCCGAGTGCCGCAGCGTGGCGTGCAGCGAGAGCCTCGGCGACCAGGTGCGCACATAGCCCGCGACGGCCTCCGAGCCGTGCTCTCCGTGGATCTCGTCGTGGAGGAACCAGAAGGGCTGCAGCGCGTGGCTGCCCATGGCTTGGGTGAGGCCGGTCACCACGGCGGCGTGGAGCGGGTGCTGCGAGAGGGGCATCCCGTCGACGGTGTCGGCGAGCACGGCGCCGTCGGCGACCACCATGGGGCCGCGCATCCCGCAGGCCTGCGCGGTGGGGAGGGCGCCGGTGGTGATGCGCCCGGTGGCGATGGTGACGGTGATGCCCGCGCGCATGGCGCGGCCGATGGCCTGGTGGTCCTCCGGGGCGATGCGATCACCGGGGCCGAGGAGGGTTCCGTCGAGGTCGAGGGCGAGCAGTCGGGGGAGGGACACGCCGTTGTAGGTAGCAGAGCCGCGGGGGCGACGCCTGCGGGTCAGAAGCTGGCGCCCACGCTCAGCGACCCGCCGCCCGGCAGCGGGCGCGCCCCGACGAAGTACGTCGGCGGCCTCGGGACCTCCCTCGCGAAGTACAGCACCGTGGCGAAGACCCCGAGCGCGATACCCGCGGAGGTAAACGCGATGGGCACCGGGTCGAGGCCCTCGAGCGGGTCGGTGGCGAACCAGGTGATGCCGAGCGCCGTGGTGGCCAGCGCGGCGCCGGTGGTCACGAAGAAGAGCCCGTCGGCGAGGCCGTGGCGGGGGTGCAGCGCCGAGAGCTCGACGCGCGCGCCCTGGAGGCGGGCGATGATGCGCTGCGTGCGGGCCTGCTCGGCCGGGTCGTGGAGCTGCGAGAGGTAGCGCTGGTAGGCCGCGGTGGCGCGGTCGAGCTCGCCGAGGCGCTCTCGCACCACGCCCAGGTTGAACCACAGGTTGGTGCCCGCGGGGTCGAGCGCGAGCGCGGCCTCGAGGAGCGCCGCGGCGCGGTGGTAGTGGCCCGCGGCGTAGGCCTCGCGGGCGGCGTTGTACTGCGACCTCGCGGGGGCGGAGACCTCCCTGGGCTCGAAGCTCGCGGCGCTGTCCGGGGGCTGCTGGGCGAGGGCGCCGACGGGCGCGAGCACACACGCCAGACCCGACACCCACCCTCGTCCGACGATCGATCGCACCGCGGCGGAACATAACTCCACCCCGGCGCGGCGGTGTACGGTCTTTCGGGTGAAGGCACGTGGGCACGGGATCGTGGGGTTCGCGCTCGCGGCGATGGCCGCGCGGGGCGCGCAGGCGCAGGGGCTGGGCGACGAGGTGGTGGCCCCCGGGGCGACGGTGGCCTCGGTGCAGGGAGCCGAGGCCGCGAGGGCGAACCCCGCGGGCATCGGGCTCGGCCGCTCCTGGTCGGCGCGCATCACGCACACCGAGGAGGTCGCCCGAGGGGGGACGGCGCTCAACAACACCGCGGCCGCGTGGGCGACGCCGCTGCCCTTCGGCTTCGGCTTCTCCGTGGGCGCCAGCTTCGCCCGGCCCGACGCGCTGGCGGTGGGATCGCGCGCCAGCCTCGGCCTCTGGGGCTCGGTCGACCTGGGGCTCGCGTGGTCGCTCGACCCGCGGCTCTCCCTTGGCATACGCACCCGTGTATTCGCTGGCACCGGAAGCGGCCCCGGATCGGCGGCGGAGACCGTCGACGGGCGCGTGGCGGTGGACGCCGGAGCGCTCTGGCGGCCGTCGGCCTACGGGGCCTTCGGCGTGGTGGCCCGAGGGGTGACGGGCCCGCAGAACCTGGCGCTGGGCCTCGACCGCAGCGTGGTGGCGGGCGTGGCGGTGCGCCCGGTGGGCACCGACGCCTGGACCCTCGGGCTCGACGGGTCGTGGGCCCAGCAGGGAAACTTCCAGGCGCGCGCCGGGACGAGGCTCGCGGTGCCGCACCTGGGCTACCTCCGCGCGGAGGGGGTGTGGGATTTCGGCCTCGACGCGTGGCGAGCGGGCGTCGGGCTGGAGGTGGTCTGGGGGCGCTATAGCGCCGGGGGCGGAGGCTTCTTCCGCAGCGACGACGCGGCGGGCTGGTACGCGAGCGCGGGCATCGACGGAGACCGCGGGGCGGTGTCGCTCCCGACGCCGGGCGTGGCGGTCACCGTGGGGATGAACTCCTCCCCCGGGGCGCGCTCCATGGTGAGGCTGCTGCTGCGGCTTGAGCGGCTGTCGAGGGACCCTTCGGTGCGCGGGGTGATCTTCGCGCCGCGCGCGGAGGTGGGCGGCCTGGCCCACGCCGAGGAGCTCCGCGAGGCCTTCGCGCTGCTGCGTCGCCGGGGAAAGCGGGTGGCGTGTCACCTCACCGACGCGAGCGCGAGCACCTGGTACGCGTGCGCCGGGGTCGATCGGGTGAGCCTCGACCCGGCGGGGGGAGTGCGGCTCCAGGGGCTGCGCGCGATGCGGTACTTCCTGGGTCCGGCGCTCTGGGCGCTCGGGGTGCGGACGGACTTCGTGCGCATCGGCGACTGGAAGAGCGCCCCCGAGCAGCTCACCCGCGCCGCCAGCAGCGGGCCCGCGAGGGAGCAGGAGGAGCAGATCCTCGACGACACGCTCGACGGCCTGGCGGCGGGCATCGGGGCGTCCCGCTCGCTGGGGGCGAGCGAGTCGAGGGCGCTGGTGACGGCGGGGCCCTACACGGCGCGAGAGGCTCGCTCGCGGGGGATGGTCGACGCGGTGGTGACGCGCGAGTCGGCGGAGCGCTCCTTCGCCAACGGGCTCGACGCAGGAAGGGTGGAGCTGGAGGACTACGGTCCGCAGCGGTCGCGGCGCTGGTCGGGCGGGCGGAGCGTGGCGATCATCCACGTCGACGGCGACATCGTGGAGGGCGAGAGCCAGGAGATCCCCGTGGTGGGGATGCGCCTCGCGGGCGAGCGCACCCTGGTCGAGGCCATCGAGGCGGCGGCGGCGTCGCCCCGGGTGGGGGCGATCGTGCTGCGCGTCGACTCCCCTGGCGGAAGCGCGCTGGCGAGCGACCTCATCTGGCGCGCGGTGGCGCTGGCCAACCGGCGCAAGCCCGTGGTGGCCTCCTTCGGTCGCATCGCGGCCTCGGGGGGCTACTACATCGGCTCGGCGGCGAGGGAGATCGTGGCCGACCCGTCGACGCTCACCGGCTCCATCGGGATCTTCTACGGCAAGGCCGACGTGGCGGGACTTCTCTCCCGGCTGCACGTGGGCGTCGAGCTGTCGCGGCGAGGGGAGCGCGCGGACATGGAGAGCGTGTTCAGGCCGTACACGGAGGAGGAGCGGCGCTTCCTGGCGACGAAGATCGGGGAGTTCTACGGGCTCTTCCTCCAGCGGGTGGCGACCGGGAGGCACCGCACGACGGAGCAGATCGACGCCGTGGGGGAGGGGCGGGTGTTCCTCGGAGCGAGGGCGCACTCGCTGGGGCTGGTCGACCGGGAGGGCGGCCTGCTCACGGCGCTGCGCCGGGCGCGCGCGCTGGGCGGCCTCGGCGAGGACAGCGACGTGATCGAGCTCCCGGCGGAGTCCGGGGGGCTGCTGCGCACCATCGCGCAGCTGCTGGTGAGCGACGCACCGGGCGGCGGCGCGCCGAGCGCGGCGGACTCGCTGGTGTCGATGCTGCTGGGCGGCCAGGAGTCGCTGGCGGTGCTGCGCTGGATGCTCACGGTGACCTCGAGGAGCGGCGCGCCGATGGCGATGGTGGAGTGGCCGCTCGCGGGCGTCGCAGGGGAGTAACCGGGGGACGCGCGACGCGGCATCGATGACACGCAGACGAGGCTCTCCGGAAGGCGAGAGGGGTCGTTGCCGAGCGGTCCGGGGCTCACGTAGAACGTGCGCCCAGCCCCGGCGCATCGACCGTTTCGAGGAGACTCCCCGTGCACCCTGTCGATCGATCGCCGCGCCTGCCCCGACGAGCGGCCGCCCTCGCGGCCCTGCTGCTCGCGCTCATCGGGTCTTCCGCCTTCGCGCAGACCTCTCCCGCCATCGACCTGCTCCGCCGCGCCTCCAGCTCACGCGATCGCGCCCGGGCCGCCGAGTCGCTGGGTCGGCTCCGCCCGGAGGGCGCCCGGCTCGCGCTGGAGGCCGCGCTCGACGACCGCTCCTCCACGGTGCGCGTCGCGTCCGCGCAGGCGCTCGAGGCGCTCGGCGACCCTGCGGCGATGGCCGCGCTCGACCGCCACGCCCGCGACCGCGACTCCCGCACCCGGGCGGCCGTGACCCGCGCCCGCGCGGCGCTGCAGCGTCGGCCGCGCATCGCCACCGCCTCGGACTGGATCACCACCCCCTTCGCGCTCTCTCCGACGCTCTCTCCGACGCTCTCTCCGCAGCTCTCTTCGCCGTCGCTCGTGATGTCCGCGCCCATCGACTGGCGACGGGTGCGGGTGCTGTTCACGCTCGGCGCGCTGGTCAACAACTCCTCCGCCGACCCGACCCACGCCGCGGCCCTGCGCGAGGCACTGCGCGCGACGGTGGCCGAGGACCAGCGGTACGCCATCCACCCCGGGGCGCTTCCCTCCACGGCGTCCTCGCGGCTGCGGCACGGCGACCTGCAGACCTACTCCCTGGAGGGGACCCTCAGCGCGCTGCGCCCTGGCGAGGCCAGCGGGTCCAACCTGTCGGTGCGCGCGGAGGTGTCGCTGGTGCTGCTGGCGGAGCCGTCGCACAGCATCGCGGCGACGATCTCGGGCTCGGCCACGGCGCAGGAGGTGAGGCTGGCGATCCCCAACCAGCCCGACCCGATGCCGCGGCTTCGGCTGAGGGCGATCGAGGGGGCGGCGCGCGGGGCGATGCGGTCGCTGCAGGCGCAGCTTCTGCCCCGGCGCTAGCGGTCGGAGGGAGCGAGGGGGGGCTTCAGTGCCCCGCGTGGTCGTGGGCGCCGGGCATGATGGAGGGCGGCGCGGTGGGCGCGGCCGCGGGGGGCAGGGTGGTGTCGCTCGCCGCGGGCGGGGTCGTGGTCGCCGGGCCGGGCGCGGGCGCCGTGCCCGCGGGATCGGGGTGCGCATGCGGCGTGGCGGGGGTCGCGTGGCTGACCGTGATGCGCTGCTCGGTGGTGTTGAAGGGGCCGGCCACCGGGGCGCCGTCGCGGCCGATGAGCTGGAGGCCGATGGTGTGCGGACCGTCGGGGAGGTTCTCGATGTAGTAGGGAACCCAGGCGGTGAGGTCTTCCATCGCGTGGCCGTCGATGGTGGGGCGCACGCGGAAGCCCTGGGCGCCCATCTCGCTGGCGGGGACGTTGGCGAGGTAGAAGTCGAGCAGGATGCGGTCGGCCTCGGCGCCGTTGACCGCTCCCTTGGGGCGCGAATAGGTGAGCATCGGGGCGCGCGGGTTGAAGCCGAAGTTCTCCGCGGCCCTCCCCACGTGGAACACCACCATCGCGTACGCGCCGCTCTCCTTCACGGTCTCGTGCGTCTCCCAGCCCGGGAAGGCGCGGAGCACGTGGGTGCCGGGCGAGAGGTGCTCGAGCACCACGGGCTGCCGCGGGTCGTCGATGCGGCGGTAGGGCTCGTTGTCGAGCACCAGGTGGATGTGCCGGTGGTCGTCGGCGTTGGTGACCACGCGCCAGTTCTGGATGTTGAGCCGCACCTCGACGCGGTCTTCGCGGATGGTGGCGTTGTTGCGGGGCGCGGTGATGGCCACGCGCGGCATCGGGGTGGGCGTCGCGCGGCGCTCTCCCGCGGCGATGCGCACGGGCTCCGGCGCGGGAGGCGGCGGCGTCGGCGCGACCTCGACCGGGGGCTCGTTGGTGAGCGCCGAGACGCCCGCGTCGACGGTCGTCGCGACGTTGCTGGCGTTCATCGAGCTGTTGGCGGGAGGCGTGGTCGAGCCGCAGCCGGCAAGGAGCGCGAGCACGACAGGAAAGGCTGTTCTGTTCATCATGGTGGGGGTCTCCATCTTCGCGGCACTGACTGGCGCTTGATGGTTTCCCCGTCAAGGGCGACCGCCCGGCGCTCTATCCCGGGCTGAACGGGTCGAGGTCGGGCAGCCCCTCGCCCGCGAAGGTCTCCACCCCGCCCACCTGGGCGTCGGCGTAGCCGTGGTCTTCCATGTCCATGGCGAGGTTCTCGAAGCGGGTGAGCTCTCGCACGAAGCGCAGCCTCGCGGTGTCCGTGGGGCCGTTTCGCTGCTTGGCGATGATCACCTCGGCGATGCCGCGGTCTTCCGTGTCGCGGTTGTAGACCTCGTCGCGGTAGATGAACATCACCACGTCGGCGTCCTGCTCGATGGCGCCCGACTCGCGGAGGTCGGCGAGCATCGGGCGCTTCTCCTTGCCGGGGCGGGTCTCCGCCGCGCGGTTGAGCTGCGACAGCGCGATGATCGGCACGTCGAGCTCCTTGGCCAGCGACTTCAGCCCGCGGCTGATCTCCGAGATCTCCCGCTCGCGGGACTCCATCTTCTCCCGGCTCGCCTTCATGAGCTGGAGGTAGTCGATGCAGATGAGCGAGAGGTCGCGCTCGGCCTTCATCTTGCGCGCCTTGGAGCGCAGCTCGACCAGCGTGAGGTCGCCGGAGTCGTCGATGTAGATCGGCAGGCTGTGCAGCCGGTTGGCGGCCGCGGTGAGCGAGGTGAGGTCGTCCTGCGTGAGCAGGTTGGTGCGCAGCTTCGACTGGTCGACGCGCGCCTCGGAGCACATCAGGCGGTTGGCCAGCTCGACGCGCGGCATCTCCAGCGAGAAGAAGAGCACCGGCTTGCCCGTGGCGAGGGCCGCGTTGGCCACGATGCACATCACCAGCGAGGTCTTCCCCATGGCGGGGCGCGCCGCGATGATGATCATCTGGCCGCCGTGCATCCCGGCGGTGAGCCGGTCGAGGTCGCGGAAGCCCGTCGGGGTGCCGCTGATGGCCGCGCCGTTCTCCAGCACCTTCTCGATGCGCTCGAAGGCCTCGAGGATGGCCGCCTCCAGGGGCACCAGGGTGCTCTTGGCGCGCTTCTGCGACACCTCGAAGACCTTGGCCGCCGCGTAGTCGAGGAAGGCCTCGGCGTTGCCGCGCTCGCCGTAGCCGCGGGCGACGATCTCGTGCGCCACCTCGATCATCCGGCGCACGCCCGCGAGGTCGGCCACGATGCGCCCGTGCGACTCGACGTGGGCCGTGGTGGCGATGGCGTCGGTGAGCTCGCCCAGGTACTGCGCGCCGCCGATGGTGTTGAGCCGCTCCCGGGCGCGTAGCTCGGCCGCGAGGGTGACGACGTCGATGGGCTCCTTGCGGGCGGCGAGCGCCAGCATGGACTCGTAGAGGACCCCGTGCGCGGGGTGGTAGAAGTCCGCCGCGGCGAGCACCGACTCGACCTGGCTCAGCGCCCCGTTCTCCAGGAGGATGGTGCCCAGCACCGCGCGCTCGGCGTCGAGGTCGTGCGGAGGCACCCGCCCCTGCGCCGCCGCCGCGGCCGAGAGCTGGGCCGCCGCGTGCACCAGCGCCTCCTTCGCGTCCCTCGCCTCGCCGCGCTTCTTTCCGTCTGCGTAACCCATGGACCTGCAGGCCATGCCACGCCCCGGCCGGCGCGGTGGAGTTCCTGGCAACGCATTGCCGGTCGGCGCGGACCCCTTTGCGTCGTAGGGCCGGTGTCCCTCACGATCGCCACCCCCCACCGATGCGCTCCCCTCTCCTCCTCGCCGTCGTCCTCGCCGCCTGCGCCTCCGCCTCGCCGCCGCGGCCTCAGCCCACCCCGCAGCCCCCGGCCTCGCCCGAGCGCGCCGAGGGCCTGGCCCCGGGCCCGGTGCCCCCTCCGCGCGACGACGGCCGGCTGCCCTCGCTCGCCCGGCCCACCCGCTACGCCCTCGACCTCGTCGTCGACCCCTCTCAGCCCGGCTTCGAGGGCACCGCCACCTTCGACCTCGAGCTCCTCGAGCCCACCGCCCACGTGGTGCTCCACGCGCGCGACCTCACCATCCTCGACGCCCACCTCGAGCAGCGCGGCGCGACCTTCCCCGCCACCACCGCCGCCCGCCTCGCCCACGGCGCCCGCGAGGCCCCCGAGGAGCTCGTCGTCTCCGCCCCCACGGCCCTCTCCGCCGGCCCCGCTCGCCTCGTGCTCCGCTACCGCGGCCTCTTCAACACCGAGCTCAACGGGCTCTACCGGGTGCAGGTCGACGGGCGCTGGTACGCCTTCTCGGACTTCGAGCCCACCGACGCCCGCCGCGCCTTCCCCTGCTTCGATGAGCCGTCGTTCAAGGTCCCGGTGCGGGTGCGCCTCACCGTCCCTCAGGACGTCGGGGCCTTCGCCAACATGCCCGAGTCGTCGCGCTCCGACGACGCCGCGGCGCGCACCCGCACCGTCGCCTTCGACGAGACCCCTCCGCTCCCCAGCTACCTCGTGGCCTTCACCGTCGGCCCCTTCGACGTCCTCGACGGCCCTTCCTCCCCGGTGCCGATCCGCGTCCTCGCCCCTCGCGGCCGCAGCGCCCTCGGGGCCTACGGCGCGCGCGTCGCGGGCGAGCACCTCGCCATCCTCTCCCGCTACTTCGACCGCCCCTACCCCTTCCCCAAGCTCGACCTCGTGGCGGTGCCCGACTTCCAATCGGGCGCCATGGAGAACCCCGGGCTCATCACCTTCCGAGACACCGCCCTGCTCCTCGACGAGCCGCGGGCCTCCGCCGGGGCGCGCTACCACACCGCGGAGATCATCGCGCACGAGCTCGCGCACCAGTGGTTCGGCAACCTGGTGACCATGGCCTGGTGGGACGACCTCTGGCTCAACGAGGGCTTCGCCACCTGGATGGCCACTCGCGTGATGGACGCCTGGCAGCCCGCCCTCGGCGCCCGGCTGGAGGCCCTCGCCGGATCGGCCTGGGCGAGGCACGCCGACGCGCTGCCCACCGCGCACGCCATCCGGCAGCGGGTGACCAGCACCGGCGACGCGATGGCCAGCTTCGACGCCACCACCTACAGCAAAGGGTCCGCGGTCATCGGCATGATCGAGTCCTGGATCGGCGAGGCGCCCTTCCGCGAGGGCATCCGCGCGTACCTGAGAGAGCACGCCGGAGGCAATGCCACGGCGGCCGACCTGCTGGGCGCCCTCGGGGCGAGCGCGCAGCGGGACATCGCCCCGGTGGCCGAGAGCTTCCTCGACCAGGCGGGCGTCCCCCTGGTGAGGGCGGCGCTCGACTGCGGGCCTGGCCACGCGCCCCACGTCACGCTCACCCAGTCGCGCTTCCGCTACCGGGCGACGGAGGCCGACACCACGCGCTGGCGCATCCCGGTGTGCGTCCGCTACGACGCCGCGCCGCGGCCGAGGACCCAGTGCGTGGTGCTCTCCGACGAGCACGCCACCTTCGACCTGGAGACCACCCGCTGCCCCCAGTGGATCGATCCCAACGCGGGAGGCCAGGGCTACTACGTGAGCGCCTCGGCGCCGGCCAACACGCGGGCGCTGCTGCGCACCCCTGGGGCGCTCGGCACCGCGGCGCAGCTCGACCTGCTCTCCAACCTGCAGGCGCAGGTGATCGCCGGGACGGTTCCGGTCACCACCTGGCTGGAGGCGCTCACCTACCTCTCCCAGGACCCTGACGCCCACCTCCACGAGCGCGTGGCCAACAGCCTCTTCATGGTGCGCCGCTGGCTGGTCGACGACCAGAACCGCCCCGGGTTCCAGCGCTGGGCGGGGCGGGTGCTCGCGCCCCTGGCGCGCTCGCTGGGGTGGCGCACCCACCCTGGCGACTACGACGTGCGGCGCAACGCGAGGCGCGCGGTGCTCTCCGCCACCGGGATGCTCACCGACGACTTCAACGCCCGCACGCAGGCCGCGACGATCGCCTCGGAGTACCTCCGCGCCCCCGGCTCGGTGGACGCGGAGATGGCCACGGTGGCCCTGCCGGTGGCGTCGCGGCGCCTCGGAGAGCAGCGCTTCACGGCGCTGGAGGCGGCCCTCCCCGGCGCGGCCACGCCGCAGGATCGGGCGCTGATCCTCGGGGCGATGGTGAGCTTCGACAGCCCCGCGCTGGTGCGTCGGGCGTGGTCGCTCTCGCTGGGCGAGGGCATCCGGGTGGTGGACTTCCGCGCGATCTTCGGCCGAGGCGACACGCACGCCCGTCACCCCGGGCTGCTGGCCGCCTGGGCGCAGGAGCACTGGGACGCCTTCGAGCGGCGGCACGGGCGCAACGTGCGGCACCTGCTGGGGAGCGTCGGCGGCCTCTGCGACACGGCGGCGATCGACCGCGCGGTGGCCTTCTTCGGCCCGAAGGCGGAGCGCATCGACGGCGGGGCGAGGAGCTTCGCGCTGACGGTGGAGGGCGCGAGGCAGTGCGCGGCGGTGCGAGCGCGCTCCCGAGAGGCGGCCACCCGCTGGTGGAACGGGCGTCGGTAGGGCCTCCTACCGGCAGCGCACGGGCCGAGCGTGCTGGGGTCGTGCGCATCCTCGAACATCTCGGCGTCTCGTCCGAGATGCCGCGGATGCGCTGCTCGCGCGACGGTCCCTGATGAGCAGCGACGGAGAGTTTGGGGGTGCAAGGGCGTCGCCCTGTAGTTGGCGGGGCGGCGATGGCCGGGGTGTACTGCGTGGGCGCCTGGGGCGTTGGATTCGGTCAGCGAGGCTCTCCCGGGCGCTCTCGCGGAACCCTGTGGACCGGGGGATCGCATCGATGGGTGCTTCGTCGACCGTAGCGGATCCGTTCCAGGGTGCGGGCTGCCCCGTTGGATTTCCTGTCCCCCGATCCATCCCGGTATGACCCCGACCAGGGCAGGCGCCGCGTCGAACGCCTTATCCCCTTGAGTCCCCCGAAACCCCAACGCGACGGGGGGTGACGGTCTACCAGCGCACGATGCCCCCCGGTCCGAGGGGCTCGCCCAGCGCGACGGCGAAGAGCTCGTCGAGGCGCACGGCGAGGGCCAAGCCGACGACGGGGAACTGGTAGGGGGCCCAGAAGGGGTTGCCGTAGGAGCCGTCGGCGTCGAGCACGGGTCGGGAGAGGGAGTACGAGAGGATCACGGACAGGGGCGGCGTGGGGATGACCTCGATCCACGTCGCGAAGGTGGTGAAGTAGAGGTCGGCGGCGGGCCGCGAGACGCCCACGGGTGCGAACGACGCCGTGACGGCCCGATCGAGCTGGAAGGAGATACCGGGGCTGAAGTAATGCCACCGGGGCGCGAAGGTCAGCGCCGCGGAGAGGTAGTCGGTGATCGAGGGGACGCCGGAGATCTGGTCCGAGCAGCTGCTGCCGCCGCCGAAGCAGGTCGCGCGCATGGACGGGAGCGAGCGCACGCCCGGGGTCGTGTACTCGTAGAACCGGTGGCCCCAGCCCACCGAGGCGCGCGCGAAGAGGGTCACCGACGCGAGCCGGCGCCACCACGCGAGCTGCGCCGTCACGGACGTCCCGAGGAGGAGCGTCCGCGCCTGCGACTCGTCCGACAGCGGGAACACCATTCCCACCGCGACGGCCGGGTGGAAGTCCGCGAACGACGGGATGCCATGGAACCACAGCGCCACCGACGGGTCGTGGAGCCGGGTCTCCGGGCGGACCGTCGTGCTGTCGTCGTCGGCGAAGGAGCGCGAGAAGGAGAGGGCTCCCCGGAGCTGGAAGCCGCGCCCCAGCCACACGCGCGGACCCACCGCGGCGTAGAGCGAGAGCGCGACCGGGGCGCCGTAGGGCCCGGAAGCGATGGCCCCGTCGAGGGAGAGGACCGCGAGCGAGCCCTCCCAGCGGTTGGCGCCGCGGCGGGTGGGCGCGAACGCGACGGCGGGCTCGGCGGGTTGCGCCGAGGCGACGGGCGTGAACAGCCCGAGCGCGATCGCCACGACGCAACCCCACGACTGCCCCATCGTCCCCATCGGCTGGCGAAGCTCGCAGGGCGCGGGACGGAGCGTCAATTGCTTTGAGGCGGATTCCGCCCGCCACGCGCGAAGTCCGCGGGGTTGAGCCGGGCGGCAGGGCCCCGCCGCGCGCTGGCACCACGATGACTCAGGCAACCGGCGGGCGTACGGTCGCCTCGTGGGTGCCCTTCGCCGGTCGTCGCTTCGATCGCTCGCTGCTGTCGTCGCGGTGGCCGCCTGCGCCGCTCGGCCGCCGACCCCGCCGACCCCGCTGCCCGCGCCAACCATCGCGCCGGTCACCGTCGCGCCTGAACCTCCGACCCCGCCAGACGTCGTGGAGCTGGTCGCGCCCTCCCGACGCGCGTGGGAGCTCGTCAACCACACACCCGTGGCGATCGAGCCCCTGGAGAGGACGATGTTCGGTCCGCCTTCGTTTCGCGTGAGCTTCGATCAGCGCGACATGGAGGGGCGCTGGCGCACCGTGTACGACGGCTCGGGGTCGGACGGTGCATCGCCCGACAGCACACCGCTCGCGCCAGGCGACTCGCGCCCGCTCCGATCGTATCAGCTCACCGCCGACGGGCAGCTCACTCCTGGGACCTGGCGCGCGATCACGCGCTACCGTGACCCGCGCCACCCGGCGTTTCCATCGCACGCGGAGGCCGTGTTCGAGATCGTGGGCCTCTCGACCGCGCAGGCCGAGTCGGTGCTCGCGGCCCTCGCCTCCCCGGCGCATCGCGAGTGCGGGGCCTCCTCCGAGCTCTACTACTTCGTACGAACCGCGCCCCACGCGATGCTGCCACGCCTGCTCGAGCTGCCCGGGGCAACCGTCGCCGAGCGCGAGGATGCCCTCGTCGAACTCACCGCCACTACGCGCGACCAGACGCTCCTTCGACGCGCCATGCTGTCCCCGGAGCCCTCGATGCGACTCGCGGCCGCGCGCGCGTTGGGGCGGGTGGGCGATCGTGACCACACCCTCCCCAGCCTCTCGCTCTGGCTCGACGCCATGCGCGAGATCTACCCCCGGTGGATGGGCGATGGCGTCGGCGAGGCGGACGACCTCCCCACGCTCTTCGGCTTGTTGCCCGACATGCCGCCGCCGGTGCTCGCGCGCCTGCTGCAACGCCTTGCCGATCGAAGCGCGCGTGATCTCAGCGTCGCGATCGCCGCGCATCTCGGCCGGAACGCGCGCCGCTTTGCTCGCGCCCAGCTCCCGCTCATCGCCCGCGCGCTCGCCCGCACCGCGGCGCGCGAGACCCACCCCGCGACCCGTGCGTACTACCTCCACGCCTTGCACGACTGTACGGCGGCGCTCGACAACGCCCCGAGCGCAGCCCTGCGCCCGACCGAGTCGAGCCTCCCCCCGCGGGCGCCGCGCGGACCCCGGAGCTTCGAGGCATGCGTGGCCTTCCGGGACGCGCTGCGCCCCATGACCGAGCTCGCGCTCCATCCGGATCGGATGCAGTTCATCCGTCGCGACCCTCCGCAGGCAAGCGTGCCGAGCCTCGATCCCGTGACGACCGCCCCCACCTACGCGGACGAACCCGTTCGCCTGCCGCATCCGACCTGCGGTCTCGCGTTGCAGGACGCCGACGTCGGCCTGCCCATGTACGGACCCGGCCCGAGCCGCTTGAACCAGGAGATGGTGGCGCGGGGGGTCGAGTGCGTCCTCGCCAACGGGCGCGTCGCCTGGACCCTCCCCCCGACGACGGTGCGAAGCACCTTCGTCGAGGCGATGCGCGAGGTGTTCTGCGGCTTGTCGGCGCGCATGTACGCGGTCGAGGCGCGCCACAACCCTCGCCGATACCGCCTCGAGATCGCCCGACTGGACGATGCGGGCGCCCGCAACACCGAGGCGTGGGTGCAGCCGCAGCTGCTCCTCCGCGCACCGGAACAGGGCCTCCACCACTCCGTGCGCATCGAGGCAGAGGTGCGCGATGTCCACGTCGATGGGTCGTGGATGACCTTCTCCGCGGTGCTCGACCAGTGCGGACGGGAGCGATTCGCGGTGTCCTATCCGGCGGAAGCGGACGCGCGCATCGCGAACGGCGCGCGCGCGGTGATCTACGGCGTGGTGACCGGGTCGTCGGTCGAGCCGTCGTGCGGCGGTCCGTCGAACGTCCCGCAGGTGATGGCGTTCCACGTCGCGCCGCGGGAGGTCGCTGGGCCCCGCCCCTCACCGTCGGGCTCGCCGAGACCCGACGGGCGGCCCTGATCGGTGGGCTCCCGCGCGGCGTGCCCGGCTGGCAGGCCGAACGCCGGGGCTCCGCGCCCAGCGCGGCCACGATCTGGTGTCTCGGAAGCTCCCGCCAGGGCTTACGGGAGCGCGTACTTCGTACCCCCGATAGCGATTTCACTGCGAGCGGGCGACAGCCCACGACGAGGCGTCGGGTGCTTCGCCGCGGCGCGGATGAATGAAGCCGCGCGTGACTGTTTAGCTCAATGAGGCGAGCGGCTCAGCTCAGGCCGCGGGCGAGCCACGCTTCGAGCGCGACGGGGTCGAGGTCGAGCGCGGCGTCGAGGGCCGACTCGCCGAGGTGATCGAGGCGCTCGCGGAGGGCGTCGCGTTCGGGGGCGGAGACCTCGCGGTGAAGGCGACGCTCGACGATGCGAACGAGCGCCAGGTGCGTGCCCTCGGTGCGGCAGCGGCGTTCGAGTTCCTCGACAAAGGGCAGTGACCTCATGAGCTCATCCTCGTCTTCGGGCGCCCGTGTACCGTGGGCGCGGCGGTCGTGGTGGAGTGCTACCACCCGCCGCACGAGCGCGTCGCGCACCGCGCCGGGCGGCGTCTGCTGAAGGTCCGAGATCGCCCGACGCAGCGTGAGCCCGGCGCCCATCAGCCGCAGCGCAAGTGTGTCGGTCGTCTCGGGCAGCTCCGAGAGCACCACGATCGAGAGCGGCAGCGCGGCGCCCAGGTCATAGAACCCCCGCGGCCACCCGGTCGACGGCGCGAAGGGCATCGCCCCAAGCGCGCTGCGGTGCCGGGCGTGCAGTGAAGCCCCTTCACCGGCAGCGCACCGGCCGGGCGTGCGGCAGCGCCACCCTCGGGCGCGCCGGGTCGTACCACCGCGGATCATCCCCCCGCAGCGGCCCTACCGCCGCGAGCCCCGCCCCCACCGCGTCGCGCATCACCGGGGCCGCCGCGATGGCGTCGTCGGTCAAGGGCTCCGCGAGGTGCCGCGAGAGCGATCCTCCCGCGAGGTAGTCGTTGGTCGCCACGGTGAGCAGCTCGTCGTCGCCCACGGCGCGTCCGTCGTCGCGCGTCACCCGCAGCGCCATCGAGCCCCCGTCGCAGGTGACGGCCACCCGCGCCCCGGCGAGGCCGAGCGCCCCGTCGTCGGCGCGCGCGTTGTTGCGCAGCACCGCCCGCAGCGCCGACCCGCGCATCGTCACGGTCACCAGCCGGTTGTCGAAGGGCAGCACGGAATACAACCGCCCGTAATCGAGCGCCCCCTCCGGGAGGTCGGCGCGCACCCCGCCGCTGTTCATCAGGGCCACGTCGGCGCCCGGCGCTGCGGCGAGCATCCGGTCGGCGACGAGGTTGGTGAGCGCCGACTCCTCCTGGTAGCGGCTGCGCACGATGCGCTCGACCACCACGCCGAGCGACCGCTCCTCCACCGCCCTCGCGTCGGCGAGCGGACCGGCGACGATGCGGGCCACGGCCTCGTCGGCCAGCACCGGGGCGCCCTCGTAGGGGGCCGGCGCGCAGCGGGAGGGATCCGCCGGCTCGCGGGTGATCTCGCCGCAGACGCCGCGCGGGGGGAAGACCTGTCGGCCGGTGACGCGCCCTCGCTCGACGGTGAGGTCGACGCGGCCGAAGGCCTGGCCGTTGGCGAAGGACTCGATCACGGGAATGCCATGCACCACGTGGGCGACGCCCTGGTGGGTGTGGCCCGCGACGATGGCGTCGACGCCCCCTTCTGGGAGCGCTCGGGCGAGCTCGAAGACCTCCTCTCGGGCGTCGCAGGTGGAGAGGTCGGCGGGCTGGTCGAAGCGTCGGCACCCTCCGCCCGCGTGTGCGAGCACGACCACCACGGCGGCTCCGCGAGCGCGCAGCGAGGCGGCGCGGGCGCTCACCGTGTCGGCGAGCGGGCGCATGGCGAGGCCGCGGAAGTTCACCGCGAGGGTGGTGGTGGGGGTGGCCTCGGTGCTGACGCCGACGAGGCCGACGCGCACCCCGGCGACGGTGGTGAGCAGGTCGGGGGAGACGTTGTCCCAGCGGGGGGAATTGCCCGAGGCGGCCTCGACGATGTTGGCGGCGAGGAAGGGAAACGAGGCCTCGCGGGCGCGGGCTCGCAGCGCCCCTCGGGGGTCGTCCGAGGGGGCGCGTGGGAAGGTGGCCTCGCCGGAGGGTCCGTAGTCGAACTCGTGGTTGCCGATGGCGGCGGCGGCGTAGCCGAGGGCGTTGTAGGCCCGCACCACGGCGGACCCTTCGGTGAGGTTGGAGGCGAGGGTGCCCTGGAAGAGGTCGCCCGCGTCGACGAGGAGCACGGCGCCGTCGGCGCGGCGGGCGCTTCGCAGGTTGGCGAGGTGGCCGCCCAGCCAGGGGAGGAGCGCGATGCGGCCGTGGAGGTCGTTGGTCCCGACGAGCGAGATCACCACGCGGGAGCGGGCGCGAGGCGACGCGCGGCGGGACGCGCGGTGCGAGGCGCACGAGGGCAGCAGGAGGAGGAGCAGCAGCAGGGCAGGGCGCATCGTCGGGGAGGAGCTGGAAGGTACGACGGAAGGCCTCCGGCGGAGCGTCGGCGGTTCACAACGGTGGTGATCCGGGTCACAACTGTCGTGAAGCGATGACCCGATGGACGGCGATGCTCGCGGCGGCGCTGGTGGCTACGGCCCCGACGCTGTGCGCACAGCCCCTGGGGGACATCGCCGCGCTCCGCCGGGAGGTGGCGGCCGAGCACCTGTCTCGCGCCCGTGAGCAGGAGCGCTCGGGCCGCGCGCTCGACGCCGAGGGCAGCTACCGCGACGCGCTGGTGGCCGACCCTGCGAGCCTGGAGGCCGCCATCGGGTACGCCCGGCTGCTGCGCGCGAGAGGGCACGCCGACGAGGCCTTCGCGACGCTGCGCTCGCTTCCTCCGAGGGCGCTCGCCGACGACGAGTCGCTCTCCGCGCTGGCCGAGGCGTGGGTGTCCTTCGGTCGCGCCGACGAGGCGGTCGGGCTGCTGCGCGACCGCGCCCACGGGATCGTCGGGTGGCGCGCCCTCGCGACGCTGGCCGCGCGTCAGGGGTCCTTCGTGGAGGCGCTGGCCGCGGCGCGGCGGGTGCTGGACGGCGGCGACGAGAGCCGCTCTGCGGGGCTCGCGGTGCGGGCGCTCACGCAGCTGAGCGGCGAGCTCGACGTGGTGCGCCGCCCTCCGAGGGGAACGACCGCGGCGCTGCGGCGCTGGCTGGCGGACGACCGCTCCGGGCCGCCGGGCTGGTAGGTGAAGGCCCGGCGGCGCTCGGCGTGCGCCGCTGGTATGGTCCGCGGATCATGTCGAGTCACGACACCTCGCGCGCCCTGCGGCAACTGTTCGAGCGCTATCTATCGGCCGTGCAGGAGGTGTCCGGCTCGCTCCCGATCACCGAGCACGACCCGGTGGTGCGCTCCCCCTGCGAGCTGGGCGAGCCCGACTCGGACGGCATCGTCACGTGGCGCCCCGTGCAGCGCAAGCCGCGCTCCGACCTGTCGATGATGGAGCGCGAGGCCGGGGTGACGCTGCCCGACGACCTGCGCGACTGGTTCGGCGCGTGGTGGTGCCTCCCCCTCGAGGCCTCGCTCTTCGGCGAGCCGATGGTGCTGCTGGGCATCACCGGGCCGGAGGACGAGCGCGCGGTGGCGAAGCGCTGGGCGGGCCACGTGGCCGCGCGGAGGGCTCGCGGGGTCGACGACACGGTCCCGGTGGGGGCCTTCATGGACGGGCGCATCCTGACGGTGGCGTGCCCCAACGGGGAGGTGCGGCTGGAGACGACCACGCGCTCGCTGAGCTTCGTGGCGGCCTCGGTGAGCGACCTCTTCGGGATGCTGGTGCTGCAGACGCCCTGAGCCGTCGCTCGCGCGCTATGGCGTCGCAGCGGGTCGAGGCGCGCTCGACTCCATCTGCACCCTGGAGCGCAGCGTCACCTGGCCAGGGACCTCGATGCGAAACCACCCCCGGCTCTCGTCGAAGGCCCCTCCCACGCTGGGGGCGAAGAGCCTCCGGGTGGCCACGACGGTGAAGCTCCATCGGGAGCGTCGGCCGCCGGGCAGGGGCATCGGGTCCTGCTCCTCGAGGCCATGGCGCACGGCCTCGATGGCCGCCCGGTCGAAGCCCGGGATGCCCGACGGGTGTAGCAGCCTCACGTCGAGCACGCGGCCGTCCTCGTCCTGGTCGACCTGAACCTCCGCGCGAGTGGTTCGCACGTTGCGTCGCCACGACTCGTCGCCGGCGCTCGTCGCCATCGGTGGGCGGTTGGCGTTGAGCCCGTTGCCCGACACTCCGCCGATGGCCTCGATCGCGTCCGCGGCCCCGCCTGGCCGGGGCTGCGCGGCGGCCTCCAGCACCTGGCGCTGGCGGCGGATCATCCGGTCGCCGAAGATCCGGATCGCCGTCTCCGGCGCGATGAAGCCCGCCATCAGGGTGTCGCCGAGGTTGGGGACGCGCACCACCCCGGGGCGCCACGCCTCCGCGACGCGTCGACGAACGTTCCAGAGGTAGCTGCGAACGCCCGGGGCCTCGCGCACCATGGTCGCTCCGAGGGCCTCCCGGACGAAGCCCTGCGACGCTGTGCGAGCGCGCTCCTCCTCGGTGCCCGTGGAGCCCGGGAAGAGGCCCGCGCGAGAGGAGGCGGAGGGCGCCTCGGCGGCGGAGCGGGAGGGCATCGAGAGGGCGTCGACGCGGGGGCGCAGCAGGTCCGACGCGCTCAACACGGGCGGCGGCGCTGCGGGCGGCGGCGCTGCGGGCGGCGGCGCTGCGGGCGGAGGCGCTGCGGGAGGCGGTGGCGCAGCGGGCGGTGGAGGCGCGGGGCTACGAGGGGCCGGGAGCGCGGCGCGCCTCGGGGCGACCGCATGGGCTGAGGGCTCGACGGGCGGCGGAGTCGTCGAGGGCTCGACGGGCGGCGGTGTCGGCGGCGCGGGTGCTGGCGGCGGCGGCGGTGTCTCGATGGCGAACTCGGTGACGCGCAGCACGCGAGCGGGCGAGGTGACGGGGGGCGGTCCCGGGAGGGAGAGGAGCAGCGCGAAGACGAGCGAGTGCCCGAGGCTCGAGGCGAGCAGCCATCGCGAGCTACGAGGGAGCGCCATCGCCGCAACGATGACACGCCTCCCTCACGGAACCAGCACCACCTTGCCCAGCACCTGTCGCTGCTCCAGGCGATCGAGCGCCTCCGCCGCCCTCGCGAAGGGGAGCACCCGGTCGACGTGCGGACGCAGCGTCCCCTCGGCGACGAGGTCGAGGATGCGCGCGGCGTGGGCGCGGTTTCTCTGCGGCTCTCGGGCGGCGAACGATCCCCAGAACACCCCGACGATGTCGCAGCCCTTGAGCAGCGTGAGGTTGAGCGGAATCCTCGGGATCTCCCCCGACGCGAAGCCGACCACCAGGTAGCGCCCCTTCCACGCGATGGACCGCAGGGCGGGCTCGGAGAAGGGCCCTCCGACCGGGTCATAGATCACGTCGACGCCGGCGCCTGCGGTGAGCTCCCTGGCGCGCTCCTTCAGGTCTTCGCGGCTGTAGTTGATGCCCAGGTCGGCGCCGTGCTCCCGGCAGAACGCGAGCTTCTCGTCGGTGGAGGCCGCGGCGATGACCCTCGCTCCGAGGGCCTTGCCGAGCTCGATCGCCGCCACGCCGACGCCCCCCGCGGCGCCCAGCACCAGCAGGGTTTCGCCGGCCTGGAGGCGCCCCCGGTCTTCGAGCGCGTGGAGGGTGGTCGCATAGGTGAGCAGGGTCGCGGCGCCGACCTCGAAGCCCACCGCGTCGGGCAGGCGCACCGCCGCGAGCTCCGGGACCACCACGCGCTCGGCGAAGGCCCCCATGAGCATCGTGGCGGCGACGCGGTCGCCCGGCGCGAGGCTGGTCACGCCAGGGCCGACGGCGGCCACGACGCCCGCCACCTCGCCGCCCGGAACGAAGGGAGGAGAGCCCTTGAACTGGTACTTCCCCCGGGTGACGAGCACGTCGGGGAAGTTCACTCCCGCGGCGCGCACGTCGATCAGCACCTCCCCGTCGCCCGCCACCGGCTCGGGAAGGCCTTCATCGACGCGGAGACTCGAAGGCCCGGTGAGCTCGTGACATCGAACGGCGCGCATGATGTCCGCGACGCTATCTCACTGGAGTTCGGAGTACGAGCGCGAGGCCGTCAGCGAGGATATCCCCGGTACGAGCGCGAGGCCGTCAGCGAGGATCTCCCCGGTACGACCGCGAGGCCGTCAGCGAGGAGTCCCCGGTACGACCGCGAGGCCGTCAGCGAGGATCTCCCCGGTACGACCGCGAGGCCGTCAGCGACCAGAGCCAGACCCTGAGCGTTAGCGAGGGGGAGAGCCCTCTACGGTCGGCAGCGCGGTTCTCCGAACGTTGCGTTTCTCGCGGGAATCACCGGTGATTCCGGACGCGTGCTGCTGACGATAGAGGGCTCTCCCCCTCGCTAACGCTCAGGGTCTGGCTCTGGTCGCTGACGGCCTCGCGGTCGTACCGGGGAGATCCTCGCTGACGGCCTCGCGGTCGTACCGGGGAGATCCTCGCTGACGGCCTCGCGGTCGTACTCCGATCTCCAGTATCTCAGCGGACCATTGCCCGCGAGCGCAGAGCCGCTGCATCCTGCGGCTCGTGCGAGACGCCGCGATGAGAGCTCCGATGGTGTTCCTGGTGGCCCTCGCCGCGCTCGGCGGGTGCAGCGAGACGGTGTCGACGACCGCGCCCGACGCCGCCGACGTGGCCGACGCCGCCGATGTGGCCGACGTCACGGTCGTGGCCGATGTCACCGACGCGAGCGACGTGGTCGACGCGAGCGACGTGGTCGACGTCACCGATGCGAGCGACGCGGTCGATGCGATGGACGTCTCACGGCCCGATGTCGGGGCGGATGTTCCGGTCGATGTGGGCGTGCGCTGCGGGCTGAGGGAGACGGCCTGCGTGTCGGCTGGCGTGCTGACGTGCACCAACATCGACAGCGACTCCCGTCACTGTGGGGGCTGCGGTCGCTCCTGCTGCCCGGGGCAGTTCTGCGCCATCGGAGCCTGCGTGACCGGCTGTCCGGCAGGAATGACGGTGTGCACTCCCGCCGGGGCCACCTGCCCGCTCTGCGTCGACACCTCCACCAGCAGCGCCCACTGCGGCCGCTGCAACCTGGCCTGCGCCGACGGGCAGGTGTGCGCCCTCGGCGAGTGCGTGGCGCCCGCCTGCGCGACGGTGACCGAGCCGCCGCCGCCGATGGGCCAGTGCGACGGCCGGGGGCGCATCGCGTGCGAGCGCTGGGCGCAGGACATCGCGGGAGGGCGGCCCACCGTCACCGCGCAGTGCCTCACCTCCCCATCGGGCTGCGCGAAGGCCGACCGCTGTGATGATCCTCGAGACCCGGCGACCTGCCGCTGCGGCGCCGAGCCGTCCTGCGGCGCCAACCAGGTGTGTGAGCTCGTGGGGCCGACCGCCCGCTGCCGCTGCGCCCGGCCGTAGCGCTGGGGGCGCCGCTCAGCGCGCCGCGCCCGCTTCGATCCAGCTGCGGATGGTCGCGATGTCTCCCGCGGGGAGCGTCGGCTGCCCTCGCGGCATCGCGCTCCCGCACGGAGGCGCCGTCCCGCCGCGGATCTTCAGGTACAGCAGGCTCGCCAGCGAATCCCCCGGCGTCACCCGCAGCAGGCCCGACGCGCCGCACGACCCGCCCATCGCGGCGACGCCGGTTCCGCCAGCGCCCACGAGGTTGGTGTAGGCCAGCGTCTGCGTCGACATGTTGAGCGCCCCGGAGCTGCCGTGGCAGCTCACGCACGCCCGCTGGATGATCGGATACACCGACGCGAAGCCGCTGCCTGCATCGCGCGGCCCGGTGTCCGTCGCTCCCGCATCGCGCGGCCCGGTGTCCGTCGCTCCCGTGTCGCGCGGCCCGGTGTCCGTCGCTCCCGTGTCGCGCGGCCCGCTGTCCGTCGCTCCCGTGTCCCTGGGCCCGCTGTCGAGGGGCCCCCGGTCGGTCACTCCCGCGTCTCTCACCCCGCTGTCGAGCGGACCCCGATCGGTCACTCCCGTGTCCCTGGGCCCGCTGTCGAGGGGCCCCCGGTCGGTCACTCCCGTGTCCCTCGGCCCGCCGTCGAGCACTGCGCCATCGCGTGCTCCTGCGTCCATGCCCGCGTCCGTACCGGCGTCGGCCGCTCCAGAGTCCGTGCCCGCGTCGGTGCCCGCGTCGGTGCCCGCGTCCGGCGGGGGATCGAGCCACCGCACGATCGCGGCGCGCTCCTCGGCGGTGAGCGTGGCGGGCGGCGGCGGCATGCGCTGCATCTCCACCACCGCGCGACGGATCGCCGGGGTCTCATCCACCCAGAACTGGTACCGCGTCAGGTTGAGGCTCGCGGTGCCTCCAGGCAGGTGGCACGGCGTGCAGCGCCGGGCGAACACCGGCCGCACCTCCTGCTCCCACTGCTGCACCCTGGGGTCGACCGAGAGCGCGTAGCGGGAGAGCCTTCCCCCGCCGAGCACCCACACGCTGCCGTTGCCCGAGCCCACCAGGCGAGCGTCCGCGGGCACGGTCACCCCCGTCGCGAGCCGCACGCCCTCGGTCGCGTCGAAGACCCCGAGGGCCTCCCCCGCGATCATCCACAGGTTGGCCCCCGCGCGAGCGATCGACCGCACCGCCCCCGTCGTGGTGGGCGCCCCCGGAACCAGCGTCCCGCCCGGCTGCTCCCGCCAGAGCCCCCCGGCCGCGGTGCCCACGACCAGCTTGCCCTCGGCGTCCAAGGCCACCGCGCTCGCGCCTTCGACCGCGTAGTCGGTGAAGCGCTGGCTCATCACGTCGAACACCCGCGCGCCGCTCGTCGTGCGCGCCGCCACCCGGCCGCCGCCCGCCTGCAGCGTCGCGAAGCCCGGGTCGTTCCACCGCAGCACGCGCATGCCGTCGGCGATCGCGAAGCCCGCGTCGGTCCCGAAGACCACGCGCGTCTCGTCGAGCACCGCCACCGAGCGCACCATCTGGTCGCCCAGCCCGTAGCGCGCGGTGACGTCCTCCAGGGTCATGCGGTCTCGCACCCGCCAGAGGTGCCCCGCGCCGTCGACCGCCAGCACCCAGCGACCGGCGCTGCCGTCCCCCGCCGGGACGCTCGCCGCGTCGCGCCACATCATCACCCGCACGTCGCGCGCGAGCACCGCGCCGCCCGAGAGCCACTGCATCCCGCGCTCGCCGAAGACCACCACGTCGTCGCCCGACTCCACCACCGCGGTGATGGTGCCCAGCTCGGCCATCGCGGCGTTCCAGCTCAGGGGCTGCGCCGTGATGGGCTCCGGGGCGACGTCGTCGACGACCCGCACCACGTCGGCGGCGAGGGCGGCGTCCACGGCCGGGTTCGGGTTCATCGAGGCCTCGTCGCCGCAGCCGAGGGAGGTCGCGGCGGCGGCGGCGAGGAGGGTCCAGCGGGAGGTGGTCTTCTTCATGCGCGCAGGAGGGAGCGGATCACGTCGCCGTCGCGGAGGTACTTCCGCGGGTTGACGCCGAAGGCGGAGACGAAGGTCGCGAGCAGGTCGGGCGGGGCCACCGCGCGGGCGCCGTCGGCGAAGGTGCCGGCGTTGGCGGGCAGCATCTGGTCGTCGTCGGCGCGGCCGAAGGAGGTGTTGCCCACGAACTTCGGAGAGATCACCAGCGCCGAGCCGTTGGGGTAGTGGTCGCGGCCGAGGGTGAGGTTGATCTGCGGCGTGCGGCAGAAGTCGCTCACCACCATGATGTGCGTGTGGTCCGCGAGGCGGCGGCCCGTGCGCGTGGGGTGCGGCGCCGCGTCGAGGGCGCGCACCAGCGCGGCGATGGTGTCGAACAGCTCCTGCTGGATGAGGGGCTGGCTGCGGTAGTTGTTGGAGTGCGTGTCGTGCGACGCGGTGGAGAAGCTCACGCAGCGCACCAGGTTGCGCTTCATCGCCTCCACCGCGAAGGCGCAGTTGACCCCCGCCCGGGCCTGGAAGCGCTTCGCCGGCGTGGGGAAGAACGTCGGCTGCGCCGCGGCCAGCGAGGTGGCGTTGAAGATCGACTGCACGTCCGGAGAGAGCATCCGGGGGAGCGCCTGGAGCTGCAGCCCGAAGCCCTCGATCTCGTCGCGGTACCACGACCGCGCGGCGAGGTCGCGGGCCTCTTCGGTGAGCATCGCGGTGACCGCCAGCCGGTCGGCGGCGGTGGTGTTCACGTTGCCGCGGTTGAGCATCTTGGAGAGCGTGTCGACGGAGCTCACCCGCAGCGGCGAGACCCGCGCGTCGAGGTCGTCGCCGACATACGTGGACGGGTAACCCACGGACACCGTCGGCAGCAGGGACTCCCTGCCGAACTCGTTGGCGAGCATGGTGTCGATGCTGGCCGCGACGGGCTTGCCCCCGGCGAGGTGCCGCCCGGTGGCCGCGAAGAAGGTCCCGTCGGGGTGGCTGACGGTGTTCATCGCGAGGCCGTTGATGACCGTGAGCCGGTCGGGCATCTCCGCGAGGGCGCCGATGGCGGGGCCGAAGCGCAGCGACGAGCCCGACGGGCGCAGGATCTCGAAGGTGCTGCTGTCGGCGTCGAGCGGGGCGTCGCGCCAGAGGCGGATCGGGGCCGTGTCGATGGTGTCTGTGCTGCCGGGCTCGATGATGCCGCGGCGCTCGTTGCGCGGGTCGAGCGAGAGGGTCACGTCCCACCCGCCGCTGGCGTGGATGAGCACGAAGAACTCATCGCTCGCCACCGGGGGGTCGGCGAACGCGCGAAACAGCGGCTGGCTCGCGATGCCTGCGCCCGCGGCCCCACCCAGCACCTTCAGGAACGTACGTCGACGGGTGTCCATTGGTCCGTGTCCTCTCAGTACAGGTGGAATTCAGGGTGGCGGACGAGGCCCTCGCACACGCTCGCCCAGCCCGCCTCGGGGCCGTTGAAGCTGCGCGCGCCGGCGTCGGCGTGGCGGGTCACAGCGCCCTGGTAGAGCGCGCGAAAGCGGGGGATGCGGGACTCCGGGGCGAGCGCCGCGGGGTATCCCAGGATGCGTCGGTGCAGCACGTCGAAGCGGGCGCCGAACTCCTCGTCGGTGAGGGCCCGGCCCCCCGCAGGGAGCTCGAAGCGGAAGAGCACCCGGTCGTTGGTGGCGACGGCGCCGCGGAGGTCGTTCAGCACGGCGCGCTCGCAGAGGGCGACGCCGATGCGCTCGAAGGCCGCGAGCATGAGGGCGTTGGTCTGCGGCGCGCGGGGGATGTCCACCGCGTAGTCGGGCACGCCCAGCGCCGAGAGGTAGTCCCCCCAGGTGTCGAAGAGGTTGTCGCTGGTGGCGCCGCGAAGCCGCACCTGGAGCGCCTGCGGGGAGAGTCCGCCGAAGAGGGAGATGTAGCTGCGGATCAGGGTCTCCGCGGGCATGAGCCTCGGCGGCTCCTTCGGGGCGCGGTCCTGCGCGAGCACCTCGTGGCCGGGGATCTCCGTGACCGGCGTGGGGGTGACCTCCGGGGGTCGGGTGACGACGGCGCCCGCGTCGACCGGGGGGGTGGTCACCGGGGGGTTGGTCGCCGGGGCGGGGGTGCTGTTACACCCGAGGGTAAAGACGAGCGCGGCGATGGAGGCACGCTGGAGGGTGGTCTTCACGGCGTCGCTCCTTCGCGCCAGGTGGCGGAGGCGAGGTTGTTGGCGGCGCGGTAGGCGTCCGCCCGAAGAAGCGTTCGCACCATCGAGCGCATCCGGAAGCCGCCGCTGCGCAGCGAGGTCACGAGGCTCTCCTGGAGGGGTTGATCCTCCGCGGTGAGCGAGCGGCCGAGGAAGGACTCGCTCACGTTCTTCACCACGCAGGAGGCGAACTCCGGCGCGTCGACGATGGCGCGGGCGAGCCCGGGCGGGCCCTCGTCGGCGTGGGCGAGGGAGCCGTAGGCGCCGCGGAGCATGCCCTGGGTGGAGCTTCCGAAGGCGGGGTCATAGAAGCTGGTGCAGCCGCCGTTGGGGGAGTTGCCTCCTCGGGTGGCGCACGCGGGGTTGAGCGCGGGGAAGGCCGCGGCGGGGAGGAAGGTCCACCCCGACTCGGTGACGCGGGTGAAGTAGGCCGAGAGGGGCTCGAGGGCCGCGTGGCAGGCCGCGCAGCCCGGTCGCACCATCAGGTTGGGCTCGGTGGAGGGGGTGAGCGCGAGGTTCTCGGCGACGAACTGACGGCAGAGGAAGGCGTTGTAGACGATGTGCGCCCGCGCCCTGCGGGTGCCGTACTTGGCGAGGAAGATGGGCGTGGTGAGGAGGCCCGCCGCCTGCGGCCCGCGGTCGTCGACGCGCCGCCAGGTGGCGAGGTCGTGCGGGGTGAGGTCGGTCGGGACGCGCGCCGGGTCGAAGAGGGCCGCGGGCTCGGCGTAGTCGAACTGGGTGCCGTTGCCGCAGCAGGTGCTGCCCGCGAAGCCCCGGTAGAACTGCGCCGTCGCGCCGTTGACCATGGTGCCGCGGTCGGTGAGCAGGCCTCGCACGTCGCGGTCGCGTACGAAGAGGTCGTCGAGGAAGTGCACCGCCTCCTGCGCCCACCAGAAGCGCGACCAGTCGCCCTGGGTCTGCGCCCGGCTGTCGAGGGGCTGATCGGCCCCGAGCGGGACGTTGTCAGGGAGGTTGAAGGCCGCCGGGTCGTTGCCGAGGGAGTTGCCCGGCATGCAGCGCTCGAGGCCCACGCCGCAGCCGCAGTCGTCGCTCAGCGAGACCCCGGTGCCGCTGGTGCACGAGACCATCTGTCCGGCGTGCGCGCGGGCGTAGGCGGAGTCCGTCGGCGGGGCCGTCACCCGCCCGCCGGGGTAGGGGCTCGTGCGGGGCAGCGCCGTCAGCCGGCCGGAGAGGTACACCGCGCCGCGGTCGGCGGTCAGGGCCTCCTCGCGGCAGACCCGCACCGTGGTGGTGGGGGTGGTGTTGTCGGCGTCCATGAGCAGGCCCGCGACGGGAGAGAGGGTCATCGCCGAGCCGTCGCCGGCGCCGATGCGCTGAGAGGGCGAGGCGCTGCGGTAGTCGCGGTAGAGCCACCAGGGGCGCACCTCGACGGTCCGCTGGTTCCAGGCGGCGCGGTCGATGGCGTGGGCGGTGCCGGTGAGGGTGCCGTTGGCGGCGACGGTGATGCCGGTCTCCTCGGGGGAGAGGCAGAAGTCGAGGTCGGACTCCACGCGGTCGCGGCGCTGCGCGCGGCGGAAGTACACGTACGAGGGGTTGCCGTCGGGGTCGATCACCCGCACCCGGCGGAGCACCAGCGGGTTGCTCACGAAGTTGAACATCGACCCCACCTCCAGGCGCAGCGCGTCGAGGTAGACGCGGCGCAGGCGCTCGGCGTAGGCGGCGCCCTGGAGGTGCTGGTCGATCCAGGCGTCGAGGTCGAAGCCCGGCCGCTCGAAGGCGGCGATCTCGTCGGGCAGGGGGATGCGCCCCTGCAGGTCGATGGAGAGGGCGCGGAAGAGTCGGTATTGCTCCCGCGTTGGGGACGCGTCAGCGGGCCTTGCGGCTGCGGTCACCGCCCCCAGCAGGGCCACAGCACTCATCGCGTGGATCCATCTCACGACGCACCTCCTGACGACGCGCGACTTGCGCTCGGTCAAGTGGCCAGTCTCTCGCGATGGTTCGTCACGTCAACCATCTGAGCGCAAAGATTTCTGGCTGTTGCACGATCGTGACGGAGGCCCGTTGCGGCTGTGGGGTGCCGGGCCCCAGCAATCGGCGGAGCTACGTCGAGGCCCGCTCGATGCGGCCGCGCACCACGGCGCGGGCGATGGGGTGGTAGCCCGCGGCGTTGCGCTCGAAGGTCTCCCTGGCGAGCGCCTGCGTCTCGGGCCTGGCGAGCAGGGCGCTGTAGAGCGGAACCAGGTACTTCATCCGGCCCACCGCCCCGAGCACCCGGGAGACCTCCGGGAGCACCGGGTCGTAGGCGCTCGCCAGCGCCAGCCGGAGCCAGGCGACCTTCACCTCCATGTTACCTGTCGAGGTAAAGCCGAAGCGCTCGTCGAGGGAGGAGCACCAGGCCGCGGGCTGCGGGCGGGGGAGGCGCTCGAGCCAGAGGTTCCACTCGGTGGTGGAGAGCCGGGTGCCGGCGTCGGGGAGCGCGTCGCCCATGGCGATCACCGCGTCGAGGCGGGCCGAGCGGGCGGTCGGAGCGTTGTCGGGCATTCCTTCGCCGTCGATCCAGCGGGGGGCGTCGACGCTCGCCAGCACGCCCGGAAGCTCTCGCTCGGTGAACTCCAGGAAGGCCTCGGTGGTCACGGCCCCGAAGCGGAAGGTCTCCAGGTAGCGCCGGGCGAAGCGGTCGAAGCGCTCCCTTCCCACCGCCGTCTCGATGGCCCTCAAGAACAGCTCTCCCTTGTCATAGGGGACCACGCTGAAGGCCTCGTCGGGGTCGACGCCCTCGAGGTGGGTGCGCAGCCGGGTGAGGCCCCCGTGGCCCTCGGCGATGAAGCGGGCGACGGTCTCGTCGAGGTCCTTGCGGCAGATGGCGGCCACCAGGGCGGCGGTGTCCTGGCCCTCCAGCACCTCGACCATCCGCAGCTCGGCGTAGCGGGTCCATCCCTCGTTGAGCCAGAAGTGTCCCGCGTGGGCGTTGGTGACGAGGTTGCCGCTCCAGGCGTGGGCGAGCTCGTGCGCGATCACCCTGACCTGCGACCGGTCGCCCGCGAGCAGCGTCGGGGTCACGAAGGTCAGCCTCGGGTTCTCCATGCCGCCGTAGGGGAAGGACGGGGGCATCACCAGGATGTCGAAGCGGTCCCACGCGTAGGGGCCGAAGAGGGACTCTCCCGCGGCGAGCATCCCGTCGACCTCGGCGAACTCCCACGCTGCGCCGTCGACCACCGAGGGCTCGGCCCACACCCGCGAGCGCGCTCCAAGCTCTCGCGAGGCGAGCTCGCCCACCGCGAAGGCGAAGAGGTACGGAGCGATCGGCTGCGGCATGTGCCAGCGCTCCACGGCCACGTCGCCGCGCTCCTCGCGGCCGTCGAAGGCGGCGGCCATCAATCCCCGCAGGGCGGAGGGCACCGTCAGCGCGGCGGTGAAGGTGATGCGCCGCTGCGGCGTGTCCTGGAGCGGGACCACCGAGCGCGCGTGGATCGCCTGGCACTGCGAGAAGAGGTAGGGGTGCTTCCCCCCCGCGGTCTGCGCGGGGTCGAGCCACTGAAGGGCGCTCGCGTCGGGGGCGGTGCGGTACTCGATGCTCACCGAGCGGGTCGAGTCGGGGAGCGAGAGCGAGAGCCGCGACCCGAGGATGTCCTCCGCGGCGTGCAGCTCGAAGGGGACCGCGGCGCCGCGGTCATCGGTCACCCGGGTGATGTGCAGGGCGCGGGTGTCGAGGTCGAGCGCGCCCGACGAGGGCTCGTCGAAGTGGAGCGTGGCCGTGGCGAGCAGGGTGCGTGTCGGGAAATCCACGCGCGCCTCCCACGCGAGCGAGCGGACGTGGGCGTGGCGGTCGTCGGTGTACGAGTGGGGGTCGATGCGCATGGCGCGCGGAGGCTATCGCAACGGGCCACGCACAGTCATCCGCGCACACATCACGGCACCTGCGGCGAGGTTGGCGTTATCGGACACACCGAAATTCGAGTGAGCAATCGAGAGACCTTCCGCTCCTCCAATGAACGTGATTGAAGTGCTGTGACGCTCCGACTTCACGGGAGAAGCGAATGGGCGTCCGGGCGGTCACAACCTTTTGCTCTGGAGATTCCCCAATGCGCGTATCCGCGGTCGGCGCCCTCTGTCTTGCGCTCTGCGCTCCTGCCATGGCCTCGGCCGAGGACGTCACGGTGGCCCTCCAGGGCGCCGTCGTTCCGGTCGGGCCCGCGGGCACCACCGTGATCAACGTCGCGCGCATCCAGGTGGGCGCCGAGCGCTTCGCCGTGGTGCGGGCGCGGGCCCCGGAGCAGCCTGGCCGCTGCGGCGTCGCCCCCGAGCGGGTCGCCGTCTGGGGCCGCCTCGAGGGGCGCTGGACCGAGATGGCCCACGAGGTCTTCGACCGCTGCCTCAGCGCCCCGGCGAACGGCGGCCGCCGCGTCGAGGCGGAGGTGCGGGCGCGGGTCGTCGACGTGCTCGAGGCGGGCGTGCACCGCGCGGAGTTTCATGTGCGCGTGGTCGACCCCCGGCGTCCGCTGGAGCTGTCGCCCCTCGTCCGATACCACCGGGTGGGCGATCGCTTCACGGCGCAGCGGGTGACCGAGCCGCTGGCCCCGACGCCGGGCGTGGCGCCTCGCCCGCTCAGCCTCCTGGCCGATGGGCGCGCCGACGCGGCGCTCACCGAGTGGTCCTCGGTCGAGCCCCTGGCGAGCGGCGACCGGGGCACGGTCTGGATCGCCCAGCGCGGAGAGCGCCTCCTCGTGGCGGGCGACCTGCTCTCCTCCGAGGAGCCCACGGTGACGGTGCACGTCGCCGAGGGCGACGTCGGCACCGGGCGGATGCGAGGGATGGACGGCAACCGCGGGCGCGCCGTGCGCCTCTCCTGCGGCGACGGGGGAGTGCGCTGCGAGCGGGCCGGCGACCGCTGGCGCCTGGAGGGCAGCGTCGACCTCACGGCGCAGGTCTACAGCCGCCGCGCCCTCGACACGGTGGCGGTGCTGGCCGTGGCCGAGGCGGGAGGCCACCGGCTGCTGAGCAGCGACCCCGGGCTCAGGCTCGCGGCGGTGCGCCTCGCGACGCCCATCGACCTGCTGCGCGGCGCGTCGAGCGCGGTGGTGGCCCGCTGCGGCAGCGGCTTCGTGGGCCGCGCGTCGGCGCCCGGGGCGAGCGGAGACGGCGCGCCGCCGAGCGAGCTGGTGACCTGCGGGCCGACGTGCCGAGGCGGTCGCTGCGAGCAGACCCTTGGCACCGGCGACCTGTCGGGTCGGCTGGAGTTCGCCAACAACGGAAGCTGCCTGCGAGGCACCGGCCCTGGCGCCGCGGAGGTCGACGGCTGCCAGGAGGGTGTGAGCACCCGGCTGCTGGGGGCCATGAGGGTGCAGGGCTTCGACGCGGTGCTGGGGGTCGAGCGCACCTGGAGCGCGGGCGGAGCGCAGTGGCGCCAGGGCGAGGTCTGGACGCTGGTGACCGCCTCGGCCGAGTGGCGCCGGCTGACGGTGGGCGAGGCGCAGCAGGGCGGCGACGCGCTGTTCAGCCGGGTGCAGATGCAGGGCGGGCACCCGGCGCTCTGCCGCGACGCGGGAGGCTGCGAGGTGCTCCAGGCGCTGACGCTGCGCCAGCGCGAGGAGGCCTCGGACTCGGTGACCGGGGCCGTGGTCGCGACGCTGCGCGAGGCGGGCCTGCTCGCTCGCCGCAAGTCGCTGTAGGGACTCCGATCAGGGGCGTTGAGGGAGCAGCACCGTGGCGCCGGTGGTGCGGCGCCCCTCGAGGTCGGCGTGGGCCCTGGCCGCGTCGGCGAGGGGGTAGCGCTGATGCACCTCCACGGTCACGGCGCCTCGCAAGACCACCTCGAAGAGAGCTTCCGCGGAGGCGACCCGCTCGGCGCGAGTGAGCGTGTAGTGCTTGAGCGAGGGGCGGGTGAAGAAGAGCGATCCCTTCTCGGTGAGCAGCAGCGGGGCGAAGGGCGGAACGGGCCCCGAGGCGTTGCCGTAGCTGACCATCAGGCCGCGCGGCGAGAGGCAGTCGAGGGAGGCCATGAAGGTGTCCTTCCCGACCGAGTCGTACACCACCGAAACGCCCTTGCCCCCGGTGATCTCTCGCACCCTGGTGGGGAGGTCCTCCTCGGACATGACGACCACGTGGTCGCAGCCGTGGGCGAGGGCGATGGGGGCCTTGGCGCGGGTTCCGACGGTGCCGATGACGGTGGCCCCGAGGTGCTTCGCCCACTGGCAGGCGATCGACCCGACGCCCCCGGCGGCGGCGTGGAAGACGATGGTCTCGCCGGTCTTCACCTCGTGGGTGCGCCGCAGCAGGTACTCCGCGGTCGTGCCCTTGAGCATCATGGCCGCGGCGCGCTCGTCGTCGATCTCCGAGGGGATCTTCACCAGCACCGCGGCCGGAACATTGCGCTCGTCGGCGTAGGCGCCGGGCGCCCCGGCGTACACGACGCGATCGCCTGGCGCGAAGCCGGTCACGTCGGGACCGAGGGCCTCGATGATCCCGGCGGCCTCCTGCCCGAGCACCGCGGGGAGGGCGGCGGGGTAGAGGCCCGTGCGCGCGTAGACGTCCGCGAAGTTGAGTCCGATCGCGGTGTGCCGCAGCCGCACTTCACCGGGGCCGGGCGGTGAGAGGTCGAGCGCCTCCAGGGTCAGCACCTCGGGGCCTCCATGGCGATGGATCCGGATCGCTCGGTTCATGCCGCGAGGGGAACGCCCGACAGGATCGCCCGTCAACGAGAGGTCAGCGCTGCACGTCGCCGGTGTAGACGGCCTCGAAGGCGGTGCCGGAGATGCCGGTGAGCTGGCGGAGGTCGGTGTCGTTCCAGCGGCGGTCGGTGCCGCCGGAGATGAACCAGTTGCTCCCGGTGTCGGCGACGATGAGGCCGTAGCGGCGGAGCGCGTTGAGGATCACCCGCGCCTGGCCGGTGTAGCGCGACACGTCGAAGTTGGCGCGGAGGCGGAGGCGGAGGCCCATGGGCGGGGCGTTCGAGTCGGCGACGCTGCCGCGGTGGTTGGCCGGCCGGATGAAGCCGTCCTGGGTGTGGTCGAAGGTGACGCGCAGCGCGTGGTTGATCTCGCCGGCGGCGACCTCGTCGAAGCGGGTGAGGCCCGCGAGGATGGGCAGGCCGCCCTGGTCGCCGGAGGTCCAGCCGCGGGGGCGAAGCGCGTTGGAGCCGAGGTCGAACATCGCGCCCGAGTCGGCGGACCAGCCCGAGGAGCCGCGGACCGAGTGATAGAGCTCGTAGAGCGTGCAGCTACCCTGCTGGACGACGAGCACGTGGTGGTCGTTGCCGCCCTCGATCGGCGCGCTCAGCGGGACCGGGAAGGGGCCCGGGTCGCTCTCGTCACCGTACGCGGTGTACGTGATCGGCACCCGCGCCTGGCCCGCAGGGACCACCACGAAGGGGATCCCGTACTGGGTGTTGGATCCGAAGTCGGCCTTGATGGTCGTCTGACCGTGCGCCTGGATGTTGGCGATGATCGCCGCGGAGTTCGGGTGCACCGGCAGCGAGGTCACCACCTGGTTCCACGCGTTGTCCGCGGGGAACATCTGGCACCCGCCGACCGTGGGCACCGACCCGGAGGGCGCTGGCGCGGGCGTCGGGGTCGGGGTCGGGGTCGATCCCGCATCGCGAGTTCCAGCATCGGCCTGGGTCGTCGGGGTGGAGGGACGAGTTCCCGCATCGGCCGTGGTCGTCGGGGCGGAGGGACGAGTTCCCGCATCGGCCGAGGTCGTCGGGGCGGAGGGGCGAGCACCCGCATCGGCCGAGGTCGTCGGGGCGGAGGGCCGCGCACCTGCATCGGCCGTGGTCGTCGGGGCGGAGGGCCGCGCGCCTGCATCGGCCTGGGGCGCCGGGGCGGGGCCGCCGTCTCGCTCGACGCTCGGAGCGGGGGTGCAGGCCACGTGGCCCGGGAGGGCGTAGCAGTCGTTGTCGGAGTCGCACTCGCAGCGCGCGTCGCCGGGCCAGCACTCGCGGACGCGGCCCTCGGCGTTGCGGAGGTCTCCGAGGCTGTCGGCGGTCACCGACTCGGGACAGGTGGGGCTGGAGATCGGCTGGGTGGTCGGAGACTCATCGGCGCCGCCCGCGACCGGAGCGCATCCGGAGGCGAGGGACAACGCGAGGAGCGAAAAGGCCGCCATCGGGAGTGATCGTTCCATGCATCCCAGGGAAGCGGCTCATTCCACTATGGGCAAAGCGATATTCATTGGCGACAACGGCGCTACATCGTCGTGGGCTGTCGTGAATCGGGCTCCCAGGGTGCCGAGGGCTGACCGCGATCAGTCCCTTTCCCTACCTGTAGATCGCCTGAAGTCTGGAGAATATCGGAGGGTTCTCGCGGAAGTACGGAATGGACACGGCCCGCCACGGCCCCTGATGTAGGTCCGTGCGCGCGGTCGATTCTTGTCAGGATGGAACCATCCAAGAGCGTTTTTGCGGGTGGTGCCGCCGTCCGAGGGAGGAGGGCGTCCGGTGCAGCGATGTCGGTTGGGATGTCCGAAGAGAGCGCCTTCAGGGCGACTCGTAGTCGACCACGCAGGAGCGCTCGCGGCGAGGTCCGAGCCACTCGGCGAAGGCCACGTGCGCGGGGTGTAGCGCGTAGGCGTCGAGGCCCGCGCGGTCGTCGAAGCGGGCGAGCAGGGCCACGTCCCAGGAGCGCTCGGAGCGCACCACGTCGACGCCTGCCTCCAGGTGCCTGAGCTGCGGGATCTGATCGCGCAGGGCGAGGATGCGGTCGCGCACCTCGGCGGCGCCGCTGGGGGAGTGGTCAAAGAGCTTGAAGAACACCACGTGGGTCAGCATGGCGCGGGAGCCTATAGCCCCGCGCGGGTCGGCGTCCCCCCTTCGGGGGCGCGATTGCTGGTAATGCTCGCGGCGGGGAATCCCATCCCGCAACTGGAGAGTGCTCATGATGCTGCATCGTCGAATCGCGCTGGTCCTCGCCTCGGTCTCCTTCGGTCTCGCGGGCTGCGGGGACAGCTCTACGCCGGTCGACGCCGGCCCCTCCGACAGCGGCGTCGCGGATGTGGTCGACGTGCCCGTGACCCCGGCCGACGTCCCGATGGTCGACGCGGGCTCTCCGCTGGTGCTGACGGCGACGCTCAGCGGTCGGCAGGTGGTCCCGCCTGCGTACGGCACCACCGCGAGCGGGACGGTGACCTTCACGCTCAGCCCCGACCGGATGCTGCTCTCGTACTCGGTGACGCACACCATCCTGCTGCCGCTCGCGACGCGGCTTCACATCGGGCTCGCCGGGGAGGCCGGGGCGATGGCCCTCTCGCTCACCAACGCCGGCGGCACCACCATCGGCACCACCGGGCTCACGGCCGAGCAGTCGCGCGCCATCATGGAGGGCCGCGCCTACGTGAACATCACCAGCTCGTCCTTCCCCGAGGGGGAGCTTCGCGGGCAGATCGTGCAGCCCGGCGAGGCCGTGTACACGGCGAGGCTCTCGGGCGATCAGGAGAACCCTCCGGTCACCGCGACGGGCAGCGGCATCGCGGAGTTTCTGGTCGACACGACGGCCAACCGGCTGCGCTACGTGGTGAACGTCACGGGGATGTCGATGCCCTCGACGGGCTGGCACATCCACACCGGCGGGGCGGGCTTCAACGGCGGGGTGCTCATCGACCTCTCCGACCCGGGGCCCGTGCCCAGCAACGCCGTCAGCGGGGCGCGCCCCATCACCGCCGCGAGCGTGGCCGACCTCGAGGCGGGGCGCTGGTACGTCAACGTGCACAGCGCGGCGAACCCGGCGGGGGAGATCCGTGGGCAGATCCTTCGGCCGGCCGAGCGGCTCTTCATCGCGCGCATGAACGGGATGGAGGAGCTTCCGCCGGTGACGACCATGGCCACCGGGACGCTCGGGGCGATCATGAGCGCCAACCGCGACAGCCTCGCCTATGACGGCGTGGTGATGGGCGTGACCCCGATGGCGGCGCACCTCCACCGCGGCGCCCTCGGGGTGGGCGGCGACGTGGTGACTCCGCTCACCATCATGGGCAGCAACCTCCGCGGCACCGCGGCGCTCACGGCTGCGAGCCCGCTGCTCACGGCGCTTCCCATGGGAGGCATCTACGTCAACGTGCACTCGACGATGTTTCCGGCGGGTGAGATCCGGGGCCAGCTCCTCGCGGCTCCTCCCTCGCCTTGAGCGGGGTCGCCTGGGGTCTCCAGACCCCAGCGCAGCAGGTGTTTTCCATCACTTGAGAGCGGCACGAGCGGCGCAGTGGGTGGCGGCGAGGAGATCGTCGCCATGCACATCGAGAGCGCTTCGTGCACCCACGTGGGTCGTCGCAGCAACAACGAGGACAGCTGCTGCGCGGTGGAGCCCATCGGCTTCTTCGCGGTGGCGGATGGGATGGGAGGCTACGAGGGCGGCGAGGTCGCGAGCCGGGTGGCGATCGAGACGCTGGAGCGCTTCTACCGTCGCAACGCGGCGGACGACGACGTGACGTGGCCCTTCTCCATCGACCCGTCGATCGACCTGGAGAGCAACATGGTGGCGACGGGGGTGAGGCTCGCGGACGCCAGCATCGCGGCGCAGCGCACAGGGCGTCTCGGGTCGATGGGGTCCACGGTCGCCACCCTGGTGGTGAGGGAGGGGAGGGTGGTGGTCGGGCACGTCGGCGACTCGCGGGTGTACCGGGCGCGCGGAGGCAGGCTCGAGCCGCTCACCCGGGACCATTCGTTGTACGAAGAGATGCTGGCGATGGGCACGAAGGTGGGGCCGAGGAGCGAGTTTCCGCACGCCAACGTGATCACCCGGGCGCTGGGGATGAAGCCTCCGGTGAAGGTCGACACCCGCGTCGAGAGGGCGCGCGCTGGGGACGTGTACCTGCTGTGCACCGACGGGCTCTACGACGCGCTGAGCGTCGAGCGGATGGCCGCGGTGCTCTCGACCATGAGGGCGAGGCCGGCGGCGGAGACGCTGGTGCGGGAGGCCTTCGAGAACGGCTCGAAGGACAACATCACCGCGGTGGTGGTGGCCCTGGTGGAGTGAGCGGGAGCGTCAGTCGGCGGCGGCGGTGATGCCGTGGCGGCGGAGCAGCGCGCGGAGGTGCTTGCGGTCGACGCCGGACTGGCGCGAGGCGGCGGAGAGGTTGCCCTGGCAGGCGTCCATGAGGGCGCGGAGGTAGCGGCGCTCGAAGGCGTGGAGCACCAGGGATTTGCTCTCGTCCCAGGGGAGCTGCGGGGAGACGGCGGGCCACGGGTCGTCGACCGCGGCGAGGCCGTCGATCTCGATGCGGAGGTCGGCGAAGGAGCGGGCGCGGGGGGAGAGGGCGATGGCGCGGTCGATGACGTTGCGGAGCTCGCGCACGTTGCCGGGCCAGTCGTGTCCCATCAGCGCGTCGAGTCCGTGGCCCTCGATGGGGCCGGGCTCCAGGCCGCGGCGGCGCAGCATCTCGGCGACGAGGAGGGGGAGGTCCTCGCGGCGGGAGCGCAGCGGGGAGAGGGTCACCCGGACGACGGAGAGGCGGTAGTAGAGGTCGGGGCGGAAGGTTCCGTCGGCGACCTGGGCGACGAGGTCGTGGCGCGAGGCGGCGAGCAGGCGCACGTCGGCGGGGCGGTCGTCGTCGGCGCCGACGGGGCGCACCCGGCGGGTCTCGACGGCGCGCAGCAGGCGGGCCTGGACGGCCGCGGAGACGCCGCCGAGCTCGTCGAGGAAGAGGGTTCCGCCGTGGGCTCGGACGAAGGCTCCGGCGCGGGCTGAGCTCGCCCCGGTGAAGGCGCCCTTCACGTGTCCGAAGAGCTCGCTCTCGAGGAGGGACTCCGGGAGGGCGCCGCAGTCGATGGCGATGAAGGGCTTGTTGCGCCGCGCGGAGAGGTCGTGCACGGCGCGGGCGGCGAGCTCCTTGCCGGTGCCGGTCTCGCCTTCGAGGAGCACGGTGACGTCGCTGTCGGCGGCGAGCTCGAGCACGGCGAAGGCCTCGCGCATCACCAGGCTCTCGCCCACGAGCTCGCCGCAGCGGCGGGAGCGCGAGGGGGCGACCTGCAGCGGTCGGGCGACGGGGACGATGCGCACGAAGCTGCGGCCGAGCTTGAGCGTGGCCCCGAGCGGGACGCTGGCCTCGTGGACGTCGGAGCCTTCGTAGAGGGTCCCGTTGGTGGAGTCGTGGTCGGTGAGGGTGAAGCGCCCGGCGGAGGCCTTCACGGTGACGTGGCGGCGGGAGACGCGGTCGTCGGTGAGGCAGAGCTCGCAGGCGGGGTCGGTGCCGATGGTGACGGCGCCGTCGGGGAGGGAGAGCGGGGCGGCGCGGCCTGCGTCGGGGCCTTCGATGACCACGAGCTGACAGCGGGGCGAGACGGTGAGTCCAGGGAGCGACTCGCTGTGGACGGTGGCCGCCGGGTCGCTCATGGGATGGGCGTAGGATACGCGCTGTGAGCGAGCTGCCGCGACAGATCGGGCCCTTTCGGGTGGTGCGGAGGCTGGGGGTCGGCGGCGTCGGGGAGGTGCTGCTGGCGGTGGCGCACGGGGCGGGGGGCTTCGAGAAGCGCGTGGCGCTGAAGGTGTTGCGCGAGGAGCTGCGAGGCGACGCGGAGTACGAGCGGCTGCTGCTGGAGGAGGCGAAGATGGCCGCGAGGTTCGATCACCCGAACCTGGTGGGCGTGCACGACGTGGGGTTGTCCAATGGCGTCTACTGGGTGCGTATGGACTGGGTCGACGGGGGTGATCTCGGGGCGCTGATGGGGAGCGGGGAGGAGCGGGCGGTGGTTCCGGAGGGGGTGGCGCTGGCGGTGGCGCATGGGGTGAGCGAGGCGCTGGCGTACCTGCATGGCTTGAAGGATGAAGCGGGCCGGTCGTACGGGCTGGTGCACCGTGACGTGTCACCGACCAACGTATTGATTGGACGGAATGGCGCGGTGAAGCTGGCGGACTTCGGGCTGGCCAAGGCGACGAGGCACCGGGAGGACACGAGGGCGGGGGTGCGCAAGGGGAAGTACGCGTACATGAGCCCGGAGCAGGTGAGGGGGGGAGTGCTAGGCGGGGCGAGCGATCAGTGGGCGGTGGGGATCCTGCTGGCGGAGATGATCACGGGGCAGAGGCCCTTCGATGGGGATGGTCCATTGGAGACGATGGAGCGGATACGGGAGGCCGCGGAGCCCGGGCTTGCGGGCATGGCGGAGGACGTGGCCGCGGTGGTGAAGCGGTGTGTGAAGAGGGAAGCCGGGGAGCGATATGGCAGGACGGAGGCGCTGAGCGCGGCATTGGGCGCGCTGCGGGCGAGGCGGGCGGAGAGCGACGGGGGCGCGGTGGCGGAGTGGGTGGGGGGGAGGCTACGGGATGGTGAATGAGCGGCGGGTGGACCAGCCGCCATCAACTTCAATTATCCTTCCCTCTACGATTTGTGCGTCTGCAGGGAACGGTGTTGCTGAGCTTAACTCGAGTCTGGCTCCGTCAAATGTGCATTCTTTGAATGAGATGGCGGAAAGGCGCGCTTCTAGCCATGACGATTCGCTGAGGACGCAGGAGTCGAATGAGGAATGGGTGATTGACGAGTCTTCGATATCCGTCTGGAAGAAGTTGCATCCGGTGAAGGATGATTTGTGTATGGTTGACGTCAGCATTGAGCTGCGTGTCAGGCTGATGTTGCGGGCGTCGACCATCTCCCAGGAACACAGGTCGAGAATCATCTGGGACAGGTCAAGGCCTTCGCGAATCCCGCTGAATGACGTTCTTCGACAGATGCGATGCCACTGATCATGGGTGAGCGACCTTGCCATCGAGTGATAGGCTTCGGGATATCGGCCGGGATTGTGTTTTTCAGGTGTGAAATGTGTGTTGCTGCCGGTGCGAAGGCCGGCAACTAGGAAGACATTCCCTAGCGCATTCCCCACTATATCCCCTGGTCGAAGAGACCACGCCCGAGCCACCCGGAGTGTCGTCTCGGCCTCGACCTCATCGAGCAACGCGCCATAGGTTCCGCCGAGTCTTCCCGCGAGCGTGACAAGGTCGCGGTCCGCATCCCGGGCGACTCCGTGTTCGACGAACGCTGGCCAGTCGCCTGCCATCCTCTTCAGGAAGCGCTCCACCCCCGCCGGGACCACCGCGACTCCGAAGCGCTCGATCCAGCGACGACATAGCGAACTATCCGATAGCCTGAAAGTCGTCTCGCCGAACTCGTCTCTCTCTCGCGCGACCATCGCTGCGATCTCGACCGAGAGAAACTCCGCAGCGAGGTACTCCCCCAACGACTTGTGCAGAAACTCCCAGGCCCGCTCGTCCTCGTCGCTTCGCCGCTGCGAGATGGCGAGGATCAACTGCGTTGCCTTCGATCCGGTCTTGTCGGTCTCGATCTGTAGCCCGAGCGCGGTCAGGGCTCTCTGGAGATCCTCCCGTCGGATCACCTCCTGGCCGCTCTGCATCACGGCGAACCCGATGACCCGCAGCAGGCGCCGCAGGTCCGCCGCCGTGAAGTCCCCGCGCTCCTTCTGGTGCCGCGCGCAGGTCTCCGAGATCACATGGCGATAGATCCGGGCCAGATCGAGCCCACCGTCTTCCGAGAAGATCGGGATGCCCTCCAGATCCAACAGCGCCAGGAGCCTCAGCGTCAGCGGTTCATGGATCAACGACTGTAGAACCTCGTCATCCGATCCCTCGGTGCGCTTGCCCCGTCGCCTCCAGTCGAACGACCTCCCCGTCGCCTCGCTCCACCGCGCGCACCACTGCGCCACCTGCGCGTCGTCGAAGGGCAGCAGCGACACCACCGTCGCGTCTTCGGGGATCGACGTGTCGTCTCTGCTGAACACCGTGTCGCGCCCGAAGCAGACGATGCCCTGCACCCGCTGGTCTCGGAGCAGGTTCTGCAAGCGCAGGAAGAAGCTCCCCAGCCCCGTGCGCGACGCCTGGATCAGCTCGTCGTAGCCATCCAGCAACAGCACCAGTCGCGGTGCCCGACTGAATACCTGAGCGAGCCCTGCCCCCACCCCATCCGGCAGGGGCATCTCCCGCAGCACCCGCGTGATCTCATCGAACACATCGCGCTCCGGCGACACGTCCCGCAGTCGGATGAGCAAGGGCTGCAACAGAGGATCACCCGCCAGATCGGCCGCCAGCATGGTCGCCAGCGTGCTCTTGCCAGAGCCGGGACCGCCGACCACGTACACCAACCGCGGGCGATCGCCGCTGGTGTCGCTCATCCACTGCCGCAATGCGGGCCGAGGGTCGAGCTCGATGGGCCGCTCGTCCTTGTCCGTCGCCGTACGGCCAGCTCGGCTCATCACATCGCGCGGAGAGCCACCGCCCCTGGACAGCTCGGTCCGATATCGACTCGGAACATAGATCTTCCCCAGCAGCACCCGGTGCGGCTCGGGGATGCCCCAGATCGGCTGCTCGGGCAGCGCCCGAAGCTCCTCCCGGTACTGCTCCCACCACGGCCCGCCCGCCGGCGTGAACGAGTACGGATGCACATGCGCCATCGCCCGATGCAGGCGAGGCGTCCGTCGCATCATCTCCAGCAGCCCGGCCAGCTCCTTCTGCACCACGATGTCCGGTGTCGCCGCCGACAACAGCGCGTGGAGTTCCTGCTCCGTGACCCGGTCGAGAACGCCGAACACGCGTACCTCGGGCACGTCCGTCGATAGCGAGAACGCCCGCTCGCGCGCTCCGTGGAGGTCCGCTGCCGCGACGATCGCCTGGAAGCCCGTCCGGACCTCATCCATCCGATGCACCATGCGTCGCAGCTCACCCAGCGCCGCCGCCACTTCATTGACGTCGAGGGTGTCGCTCATGGCGCCTGCTGCGACCGGATTGCGTCCACGTACAGGGGCTCGATCGAGTACGTCGCCTTCTTGCCTACGATCGGCGCCAACAGCCGAAGCAGCAGCGGGTTCGGCGGTAGCTCATCATCGAAGGCCACCTGCTGGCGCCCGGCGCGCACCTCGGTGTCCACCTGCTGAATGATGAACACCAGCTCGGGCGCTCTACGCCATTCGAGCAACTGCTCGTTGAGCCGCTTTCGCACGCGGGCGAGCGTGATCGGCAGCTCGGTGCGCGAGACCTTCTGGCGGATCTCCTGGCAGTGCTGAAGAAACATCCCGACCCGCCCCTCCACCCGGTTGGCCAGCCACTTCAGGGCTTCGAGGTCGTACACGACCTCGCCATCGTTGAAGTAGTCGATTCGCTTTTGATAGACGGCAAGGAGGGCCGCCGCGCTCTCCCAGGTTCCGATCTCCGCGAGCGGCTGGAGGTCCTTCTCGCGGCCGTTGTACGACTGCGTGCGAACCGTCACCACGACCGTGCATCGCTTCGACGCCGCCAGCGTGCCGAGCCGGTCGAGGAGCACGCTGCACTCCCCACCGTTCTCCAGCCGCGGGTCGAGCAGGTCGAGGTCGTCGACCAGGAAGAGCACGCGGCGTGCGTCGTCGACACGGCGTCGAAACTCCAGGAGCTGCGTGATCAGCGTGACGACGTGGTCATCCGTCGGCAACGCGATCGCCCACTTGAGCTTCTGCGTCTGGCTTCGGGACTGGTCGCTCGACCGCGACGCCTCCAGCCTTCCCTCGACCCTGGGCTCCGCCACCGGGCCGGTCGTCGGTGCCGGGCTCTTGAAGGTGACAGACGGCGAGAGGCTGATGCCGAGCTTGATGGAGCGCTGCCGCGCTTCGGACTCGGAGTACTCGGCCTCGATCTGGCGCGCGGGGTCTTCGACCAACGGGAGGAGGTCGTGAAACTCCTTGAGCTCGCGGTGCCAGGACTCCAAAGCGTCTTCTGTCTTGAACGACTCAGGGAAGCTGGGAAGGGACTTCAGCAGGCCCGTGTACATCTTCGCGAGCACCCTGCGCGCCGTGCTCTTGTCACTCGCCTGTACGATGAGCGCCTCGAACTTCGCGCCCTTGGCGATCGCCTCCAGCACCAGATACCGCGCGAAGTGCGACTTGCCCGACCGGGTGGGCCCATGCACCGCGAGCGGCAGCGTGGGAATGGCGCCCGACAGCAGGATCTCCAACCCGTTCTCCAGCTCGACCTCGCGGTTGTAGAACAGCCTCCGAAGGTCGCCCTCATCATCGGGCGGATTGGGGTGAAACAGGAGGGCTGGGTTCTTGCTCATCGGGTTCGCCCGGCGGACCTTACGCCAGTGCACCGGGGCGAACCAGACACCTCGCGCCATGGGGTAGTGTCGCCGCCACCATGGAAGCCGCATCCTCCCTCGTGCTCGTCGAGGTCGTCGATCAGGTCGCGACCATCACCCTCAACGATCCTCGCCGCCGCAACGCGATGACCCCCGAGCTCGGCGACGCCCTCGCCGCGGCGGTCGCCGCGCTGCGCACGGAGCCCGACGTGCGCGCGGTCGTGCTCACCGGGGCGGGCGAGAGCTTCTCCGGCGGAGGCGACCTCAAGATGCTCGAGCGACTCCGCGCCGCGCGCTTCATGGAGGCCCGCGCCTTCATGCTCGAGTTCTATGCGCGCTACCTCTCGGTCACCGGTATCGCGGTTCCGACCATCGCCGCGGTGCGGGGCGCGGCCATCGGGGCGGGGCTCTGCGTGGCCCTCGCCTGCGACCTCTGCGTGGTCGACGCCGACGCGAAGCTGGCCCTCAACTTCTCCCAGCTCGGCCTCCACCCCGGCATGGGAGCCACCTACCTGCTGCCCCGCCGCGTGGGGGCGCAGCGCGCCGCGGAGCTGCTGCTCACCGGGCGGCGCTTCCATGGCGTCGAGGCCGCGCAGATGGGCGTCGCGCTCGAGGCCGTGGCCGCCGACGAGGTGCTGCCGAGGGCGAAGGCGCTGGCGGCGCAGATCGCCCGCAACGCTCCGCTCGCCGTGCGCGCGCTGAAGGCCTCGCTCTCGCCCGACCCGGCCGCGCTGCGGGCCGCGCTGGAGAACGAGGCGATGCGCCAGGCCGAGAGCTATGCGAGCGACGACCTCGGCGAGGGCCTCGCGGCGGCGGTCGAGCGGCGCCCTGCGGTCTTTCACGGACGCTGAACACCAGAAGGGGCTTTGACGCGCGCGGTGGGGCCGCCCAGGTTCCTGGCCACCATGAGCGTCCACCGCGTCCGACTCGACGTCCCCACCACCGGCCGCGGAACCTACGAGATCACCGATCAGGTGCAGTCCGCGGTGGCCGCCTCGGGGGTGCGCGACGGGCTATGCAGCGTGTTCGTGCACCACACCAGCGCGTCGCTGCTGCTCTGCGAGCGCGCCGACCCGGAGGTGCGAGGCGACCTGGAGCGCTTCTTCCGGGAGCTGGTTCCGGACGGCGACCCCAGGTATGTGCATCGGGAGGAGGGCGACGACGATATGCCCGCCCACGTGCGCAGCGTGCTCACCGAGTCGTCGCTCACCATGCCCGTGGTGGACGGCCGATGTGACCTCGGCACCTGGCAGGGTGTCTACCTCTGGGAGCACCGCCACGCGCCCCACGAGCGACGCATCACCGTCACCGTGATGGGGTAGCCACCAGTCCGGTGTGATCGACGAAGGCCGTGCGGCAGGGCGGTCCTCCGGCGAAGAGGTAGCGGGCGACCCCGGAGGGGGAGACCGCGAGCAGCGTGGCGGAGACGGTGCCGTAGCCAGGGGTGTGGACGCACAGTGCCTGTAGTCTTCGAGCGTAGGCCGCGGGCATCAGCGAGCCCGGCGGCGGCGGAGGGATCGCCCTCGGAATGGAGTGGTCGCCCAGCACCGGGAGCATCGCCGAGAAGACGCCGTCGAGGTCCATCGAGGGCACCGCGTCGAGCTCGATCATGGCGTTGGGAAGCGCCGCCTTGGGAAACCACGGAGAGCCCATGCGGTCGTTGGTGAGCACGTGCATCCCGGCCGGGAGGCGCTCCACCGTCACCTCCGGGGCGTCGTCCCGCACGTACGCCACGGCCAGCGAGGAGGCGTCTCCGAAGAGCAGGTTGAAGGGGTTGAAGGTGCGCGGCGCCAGCGCCTCGAGGTGCGACGCCACCGCGTCGACGGAGCCCAGCCTCAGGGCGTCGAGCACCAGGGCCCCTCGGGAGCGCCTCGTCGAGTCGGGCATCCCCCAGGTGCGCTGGTTGGTGATCCCCACGAAGAACCCTCGTTCGGTCACCCCGAGCCACGTCCCCTGGCCCTGCCGGTCGAGGCCTCCGGCGACCCTCGGCGACTCCGAGAGCACCACCGGCCCGGTCGCCCGACGGCTGGTGAACTCGTCGCGGTTGGCCGCGACGATCAGCGGATACCCCGGGTGTACCCCGCGCAGGGCGATGATGGTGCACATGCCTTCGGGCGCTAGCTATACCCCTTCGCTGCGGCCGAGGTAGAGCGCCGCCGCGACGACGCCCAGCACGGTGACACGCGCCCCGCACTCGACGGCCCCGGCAGGTCTGCACTACCGTCGCGCCGTTGCTTCGCCGGAACCCAACCGTCTCTTCACCCCATATCGTGAGGCCTCATCGATGATCGCCCTGGGCAGGTTACAGCGCTCCCTCTTCTCGTTCTGCGCGGCGGTCGCGGTGGTCGCGGCGGCGACGGAGGCCCAGGCCATCCCGCTGCTCAACGGCTTCGGCGGGCCCAACGGGTACGGGACGTCGGACCACTGCGTACAGCCCAACGACGACGGCGGGTACGGCCGACCCATCGACCTGCGCCCCGCCTTTCCGGGCGGCCTCGGCTTCTTCGGCCGCACGTACCAGAGCTTCTATCTCAACACCAACGGCAACATCACCTTCAACGATGACCTGAGCCAGTACACGCCCGACGCCTTCCCGGTGGCCGATCAGCCGATGATCGCGCCCTGGTGGGCCGACGTGGACACCCGCGGCGGAGGCCAGCCGACCAACAACTCCATCTGCTTCCACGTCGAGCCCAACCGCGTGGTCGTGACCTGGCACAACGTCGGCTACTACAGCTCGCACAACGACCGGCTCAACGACTTCCAGATGGTGCTGTCGACCTCGGGCTCGTGCACCACCGGCGGCGACTTCGACGTGGAGTTTCGCTACAACCGCTGCGAGTGGATCACCGGCGACGCCTCCGGCGGCATGGGCGGCTTCGGCGGAACGCCCGCTCAGGTGGGCTTCGACGCGGGCAACCGCCGCAACTTCGTGGCGCTCCCCGAGTCGCGGATGCCCACGATCATCAACGTCTGCCGTAGCACCAACGTGCCCGGCGGGACGCCCGGGCTCTACCGCTTCCAGATCCGCGGCGGCGGCGTGGCCGGCGGCTGCACCGGCGCGGGCCTGCCCTGCACCGTCGCCGGCCAGATGGGCGCCTGCGGCATGGGCGTGACCATCTGCTCGGGGATGGGCACGACCTGCCAGCAGGTCAACATGCCCCGCCCCCGTCGCTGCAACGGCTTCGACAACGACTGCGACGGCGCCCTCGACGACAGCAACGACCTCTGCCCGACCAACCAGGTCTGCGACCGCGGCCAGTGCGTCGACCGCTGCCAGCCCGAGCTCGGCTGCCTCACCGGCCGCACCTGCTCCGACCGCGGCACCTGCGTCGAGACCTCCTGCCTCACCATGACCTGCCCGGTCAGCCAGCGCTGCTCCGACGGGCGCTGCGTGGGCCTCTGCGACGGGGTCAACTGCCCGTGGGCGCAGAGCTGCCGCGCGGGCCGATGCGTCAACCCCTGCGCGGGCATCGTCTGCGACGGCGCGGACGTCTGCGACAGCGACCCGAGCTCCCCGACGGTGGGCCAGTGCATCGGCGGCTGCCAGTGCCACCCCTGCGGCCCGGGCCACACCTGCCAGCCGGACGGCTACTGCACCGAGGACGCGTGCACCGGCGTCACCTGCCCGACGGGCCGCCACTGCGAGCGGGGGATGTGCGTCGACTCCTGCGCCACCGGGCCGGACACCATCCTCTGCCCCGCGGGCGAGACCTGCCGCCTGGGTGAGTGCGTGGGCGGAGCCGCCGCGAGGCCCGACGCCGGCACGGCGGCCACGGACGGCGGTCGCGCCGACGCGGGCATGCGCGCCGACGGCAGCACGGGCGGCTTCTCGTACCGCCCGGCCGACCGTGGATGCACCTGCCGCGCTGGCGTGACCGACGCCGACCCGCGCTGGAGCCTCGGGGCGCTCGCCCTGGGCGCCGCGATGGTGATCCGCCGCCGCCGCCGCCACGCGCGCGGCTGAGCTCCCCTCTCAGTCCTTCGTCGCCACCTGCGTCAGCCAGGTGTTCATCCCCCAGCACACCGCGCTCACGATCAGCCACAGCGGCTGTTGCGCCCAGGCCGCGAGGCCCAGCGCCGCGACGCCCAGCACCGCCAGCCGGGCGCGCTCCGAGGTGACCGCCCACCCGCGGCGCTCGGTGAGGCCGCCGACGTTGGTGAGCGCCCACACGGTCAGCGCGGAGAGCGCCCACTGCGCCGAGGCGGACATCGGGACCGCCAGGGGGAGGGTGCCTGGGACCATGGCCAGCACGAAGGCCACGACCACGAAGTGACGCCGCGGAGGGGAGACCGTCACGACGTACTTCGGGGTGTGCAATCGCTCGGCGGCGAGGGCGTCGAGGTCGACCGGGGTCACCCCCGGGGGAACCCACCCCGGAGAGCGAAACACGGCCTGGAGGCCGTCCCAGACGGTCGGCATCGAGGCGGCCTTGCGGGCGAGCTTCACCCCGTAGGTGAGGTGGGCCCACGAGGGGTTCCAGCTCGCGAGGGGCTCGATGGTGCCGTAGGTGGGCGACTCCTCCTCGGGCTGGAAGGTGCCGAACATCCGGTCCCAGATGATGAAGACGCCCGCGTAGTTCTTGTCGAGGTACTTGGGGTCGACCCCGTGGTGAACCCGGTGGTGCGACGGGGTGTTGAACACCCACTCCAGCGGGCCCATTCGCCCGATGAGCCGGGTGTGGATCCAGTACTGGTAGACGATGACCAGCCCATAGGCCGTGGCGAAGGTCGCGGGGGCGAGACCCAGCAGCGCGAGCGGCAGGTAGAACCACATGGAGAAGAGCGGCTGCCAGGCGTCCTGCCGCAGTGCGACGGAGAGGTTGTACTCCTCGCTCTGGTGGTGGACGACGTGGCTGAACCACCCGATGGCGCTCTCGTGGCTCCATCGGTGAAACCAGTAATAGAAGAAGTCCGAGAGCACGAAGGCGGCGACCCAGGAGATCACCGGGTGCGCGTCGAACCAGTGGGTGATCCGGGCGTGCTGGTAGATCCAGTAGTAGGGGCCCATCAGCGCCGCGGCGGCGACCACCGTGAGGAGCTGCTGGTAGAGCCCGCAGGCGAGGTTGTTGAGCGTGTCGTCGACCGTGTAGAGCCCCGCGCGGAGCTTGCGGTCGATGGCCGCCTCGACGCCCATCCCGATGAAGTAGAAGGGAACCGCCAGCACGATCGGGTTGAGCGCCATGAGTGGGAGCGCGAGGCTATCTCGACCGGGCGTTCAGGGAAAACAGCGCCCCTGAAGAGAGGGACTTCTCAGCGGGCTCGACGGGCGTAGGGTGGCGGGCACCATGAGCACGACCCTCGGCTTCGCGGCCTTCGACGCCACCGCTCCCTTCGCGCCCTTCCGCTTCGACCGCCGCGATCCCGGCGACGGCGACGTGGAGATCGACATCCTCTACTGCGGCGTGTGCCACTCCGACCTGCACACCGCGCGAGGCGAGTGGGAGGGCACCGTCTACCCGTGTGTTCCTGGCCACGAGATCGTCGGTCGGGTGACCCGGGTCGGGGCTTCGGTGAAGGGCTTCGAGGTCGGCGGCCTCGCGGCGGTGGGGTGCATGGTCGACTCCTGCGGCGCGTGCCCGAGCTGCCGGGAGGGCCTGGAGCAGTACTGCGAGCGAGGCGACGTCACGTGGACGTACAACAGCCCCGACAAGCACCGCGCCGCGCCGGTGACCTACGGCGGCTACTCGACGCGCATCGTGGTCGACCAGCGCTTCTGCCTGAAGGTCTCGGACAAGCTGCACCTCGCCGCCGTGGCGCCGCTGCTCTGCGCGGGCATCACCACGTACTCGCCGCTGAAGCACTGGGGCGCCGGCAAGGGCAAGAAGGTCGGCGTCGTGGGCCTCGGCGGCCTCGGTCACATGGGGGTGAAGTTCGCGCACGCCTTCGGCGCGCACACGGTGCTGTTCACCACGTCACCCGGGAAGGCCGAGGACGCGCGGCGCCTCGGGGCCGACGAGGTGGTGATCTCCAAGGACGCGAGCGCCATGGCCCGCCACGAGGGGAGCTTCGACATCATCCTCGACACGGTCGCGGTGCCTCACGACCTCGACGCGTACACCTCGCTGCTGCGCCGCGACGGGGCCCTGGTGCTGGTGGGCGTCCCGCAGCTCCCTCACCCGTCGCCGTCGGTGGGCAAGCTCATCGGCAGGCGCCGAAGCATCGCCGGGTCGCTCATCGGCGGCATCCGCGAGACCCAGGAGATGCTCGATTTCTGCGCCGAGCGGGGCATCGTGTCGGAGGTCGAGGTGATCCCGATGCAGCGCATCGACGAGGCCTACGCGCGGATGCTTCGCAGCGACGTGAAGTACCGCTTCGTGATCGACCTGGCCTCGCTGCGGTAGCGCTCAGCCCGTGGCCTCGCGCCACAGCCCGTGGACGTGCAGCAGGCTCCGCTCGGCGGGCACCCCGATGCGCAGCGGGAAGCCGTAGTGCCCGGTGCCCCGGTGCACGTAGAGCCTCGCGGTGCCCAGCGCCCACTGCCCGTGATCGGGGACCTGCGACAGCGCCGAGACCACCGTCCCCCGAAGGCCCAGCCGTAGCAGCCCGAGCTGCCCGCCGTGGGTGTGCCCCGAGAGCACCAGGTCGGCGCTCCCCTCGGGGAGGTGATGGAAGGCGCCCGGGTCGTGGAGCATCGCTACCCGGGGCGCTCCCGCGGTGCGGGGGAAGCGCGCGGCCACCGACTGCATGTGCGCCGCGCGGTCTCGCCAGACGAAGTCGTAGCCGACGATCTCCACCGGGCCCGCGGCGGTCTCGGCGACGGCCATGTCGTCGACCAGCAGCGTGATGCCGTTGACCGCGAGGGCGGTCTTCACCGTGTCCAGGGCCTCGTGGTCGTGGTTGCCCAGGCACGCGTAGCAGCGGCCCTCGATGGCCTTGAGCGGAGCGAGCGCGGCGGCCAGCCACGCCGGGTCGCGCTGCGACTCCATGGTGAGCAGGTCGCCGGTGAGGAGCACGAGGTCTGGGTCGCGGGCGACCGCGCGGGCGCAGATGGCCTGGAGGCTCGCGACGGACATGAAGGCCCCGATGTGCGGATCGGTGATCTGCACGATGCGCAGGGGGCGAGGGTCGTGGGCGCCGCGGGTCTCGTGGCGCTGCAGCGAGGGGACGACGGCGCCGTCGAGCCAGAGGTGGCGCTCGTCTTCGGAGGCCCAGAGCGAGTCGACCAGACCGACGGTGGCGAGCGCGAAGGGCAGCCACGCGCCCCAGGGGTGGAAGCCCATCGCCCTCGCGATGGACCACGGCACCGAGAGGAAGACCACCGCCACGAACCACGAGCCCGGGACGCTGATCGCCGCGCGGTAGAGCGAGCCGCGGAGGCTCGGGCGGATGAGCGCCGCGAAGTGCACGAACACCGCGAGCTGGAGGTAGGCGATGAGCGGCCAGGCGGCCCCGGTGGTGGGGAAGACCGAGAGCGAGGAGAGCGCGTGGATGCCGAGCAGCACCGCGAGGAAGGCCGCGTAGGGCCCGCCCCGGAGGGTGCGCGCGGCGCCCACGACGGTGAGCCAGGAGAGCGCGCTGAGGAGCGCGAAGAGGATCGTCGGAGGAGGAGGGATCACGTGGGAGACGGAGCGTGTGTTCGCGCATCGGGCGGGTCAAGGCGCGCGGCGCGGGAGGGCGATCGCCGCTATGGTGCCGAGCCCCAAACCATGGAAGCGACCCATTGGCGACTGCCGACCGTCCGCGCACTGTTCGCGCTCGCGTGGCCGATGATCCTCGGTCGCGCGGCGCAGTCCGTCGTGGGCTTCACCGACGCGGTGATGGTCGCCCCGCTGGGGCCTGACGCGCTCGCGGCCACCGGCAACGGCGCCCTCAACGCCTTCGCGGTGTTCATGCTGCCGCTGGGCGTCGTGTTCATCGTGCAGAGCTTCGCGGCGCAGCTCTCCGGCCGCCACGACCCCGCTCGCCTCCGCCGCTACGGCTGGTACGGCCTCGGCGTGGCGCTGCTCTCGGAGCTGGTCGCGCTCGCGCTGATCCCGGCGGTGCCGTGGCTGCTCGCGAGGGCTGACTACACCCCCGCGGTGAGCGCCCTGATGGGCGACTACATCGCGCTGCGCCTCGTCGGCGTCGGCGCCGCGGTGGGCATCGAGGCCATCGCCAACTGGTTCGGGGGACAGGGCGACACGCGCGTCGGGCTCGCGGCGAGCGTGCTGGTGATGGTGCTCAACGTGCCGCTCGCGTGGGTGCTCATCCACGGGCTCGGCCCCGTGCCGGCGATGGGCGTGCGGGGCGCCGCGCTGGCGTCCATCGTCGCCACGCTCGCTGGCTTCGCCTACGCGCTGGGGGCCTTCGCGAGCGCCGGAAGGGGAGAGGATCGCCCCGGGTGGCGGTGGGAGGAGTTCCGTCGGGTGCTGCGCTTCGGCTTACCCAATGGGGTAAACTGGTTCCTGGAGTTCGCGGCCTTCCTGTTCTTCATCGACGTGGTCTTCGCGGGCATGGGCACCGCCGCCCTCGCCGCGCTCATGGCGGTGCTCCAGCTCAACTCCATCGCCTTCATGCCCGCGTTCGGGCTCGCCAACGCCGGGGCCATCCACGTGGGCCAGGCCATCGGGGCCGACTCCGCCGACGCGGTGCGCGCCCTGGTCCGCCGCACCCTCCTGGCCGCCGCGGCGTGGATGGGCCTCGTCGGCGTCGGCTACGCGCTCGCCCCCCGGCTGCTGCTGGCGCCCTTCTCTCCGGGCAGCCTCGCCGAGCGGACGGCCTTCCTGGCGGTGGCGGTCCCGCTGCTGCGGGTGGCGGTGGCGTGGCAGCTCTTCGACGCCGTCACGATGGTCTACAGCGAGACACTTCGCGCGGCGGGCGACACCGCGTGGCCCATGCGGGTGCGCATCGCGATCTCCTGGGGAGCCTTCGTCCCGGTGACCCTGCTCACGGCGCGCTGGGGCGGCGGCCCGGTCGTCGCGCTGTCGTGGGTGGTGCTCTACATGGCCGCGCTGGCGGCGCTGATGGCGTGGCGCTTCCGGCGAGGCGCGTGGCGCACCATGCGGCTCACCGGCGACGAGTCCGAGGCGCTGGAGCCGTAAGGGCGACCGACGCGGTCGCGCTGCCCGATCGGCCAGGATGTGGCCATCGGCCGGTCGCAGACCTATCGTAGACTCAGGTGGGCGGCAGCGGTGCCCTTCGCGCTCGCCGTCGCCTGACGGTCGGCCCGGTCGCCCGACGCAGGAGAGAATCTATGAGTGACGAGCTCGTTCCGATCGTGGTGGCCATCGACTTCGACGACACCGCGGATGATGTGTTGCGCGAGGCCTGCCGGATGTCCGGCTGGCGCCGCGGCGTCGTCCTTCACCTCGCCCACGTGCTGCCCGCGCTGCACGGCGGCCAGCAGACCCTGGGCAGCATCCGCGACGAGACCGAGAAGCTGGAGTCCGTCCCGGCCCGGCTGCTCTCGTGGGTGCGGGAGCGATGCGCGGCCGACGCGACGCTCGGCAACCCCCGCGTGGTCACCCACGTCCGCACCGGCGCGCCCGCCGAGGCGCTCGCGCAGCTCTGCGTCGACATCAGCGCCCAGCTCCTCGTGGTCGGCACCCATCAGCGCACCGGCATGAAGCGCCTCGCGCTCGGCTCGGTCGCCGAGCAGATCATCCGCCACGCCCGCTGTCCGGTGCTCGTGGCGCACCCGATCAACTACGCCGGCCTCGTCCCGACGCCGCATCCCGACCCGGTCTGCAGCCAGTGCGCTGCGGTGCGCGCGTCTTCCAACGGGGCGCAGCAGTGGTGCGAGCAGCACTCGGAGCCCCACCTGCGACTTCACGTCTACGAGCCCTCGGACGTGTTTCCGGTCGGCACCGAACGCCCCGGCAGCATCTGACGGGCGGAGCCCGCGCGGCGATCGTCCTGACGCGCCACCCGTAGGGACGGAAAGTTGTCCGCAGCGCGCCGGTGCCCGATAGGAGTTCGCATGAGCGGTCGGCGTCATGCGGCGGGAGAGCGGTGCCACGGGGCTCCCACGAGCGCGGCGCGCCTCGGCCTCGCGGCGTCCATCGCGCTCGCGGCGCTCTCCCTCCCGGCCGGCGCAGACGCGCAGGTGCGCCTCCACGCCGACGCCTACGGGGCGATGCCCGCGAGGGGGTGGCAGTCCGATCGCTACGGCGTGGGCGGCGGGCTCGCCCTCGGCCTCGAGTGGGCCCCGCTCTCCGCGCTCGGCGTCACCGCCAGCATCGGCTGGACGGGCCTCTCCTCTCGCTCTTCGCAGCCCCAGTCGGGCATCCCCGCGCTCTCCGCGGGGGGGTACGGCTGGATCGACCTGGGCCTCCGGCTCCGCCCCCTCGGGCGCTCACCCTCCGGGGCCGAGCGGCTCTTCGTGGAGCTCGACGGCGGCCTCGCCCGCACGGGCACGGTCTCCGCTCCCGTGATGCGAGCCCGGCTGGGGTGGTCCTTCGCGGCGGGGCCTGTGGATGTGGGGCCGTGGGTGGGCTGGGCATGGCTCCCGCAGACCGACTCGCTGGCCTATCCCGGCGACGCCCACCTCGCCCTGCTGGGCGTCGGCCTCACCCTGCTGCCTGATCGTCCGCCGCCTCCTCCGCCGCCGGTCGTGCCGCCTCCGCCGCCTCCGCCGCCTCCGCCGCCGTGTCCGACGATCACGGGTCCATCGCTGCCCGACGTCGACGGCGACGGCTGCCGCGAGCCCGACCGCGACGACGACCGGGTGCGAGACGCCGTCGATCGTTGCCCCGACGCGCCGGAAGACCGCGACGGCTTCGAGGACGACGACGGCTGTGTCGACCCCGACAACGACCGCGACGGGATCATCGACCCCGACGACCGCTGCCCCGATGTTGCGGAGGTGGTGAACGGCGTCGACGACCACGACGGCTGCCCCGACGAAGGGGTGGTGGAGGTGCGGGAGGGCCGCATCGTCGTCGCCGAGGCGGTCTTCTTCGACACCGACTCGTTCCGCATCCGCGATCGCTCCCGCCCGGTGCTCGCGGCCATCGCGACCATCGTGCGCGACCTGCCTCCGCGGCGCGTGGTGCTCATCGAGGGCCACGCCGACCAGCGCGGAGACGACCGCTACAACTTCACCCTCTCCTTCATGCGGGCCCTCGCGGTGCATCGCGAGCTCTCGGCGCTCGGCCTCTCTCCGGCGAGGCTCCGACCGCTGGGCTTCGGCCGCCGGGTTCCCCGCTCGACGGGAACCACCCCCGAGGAGCTCGCCGCCAACCGCCGCGTCGAGATCATCGTCTCCGGCGTCGGATCGGTCGGCGACGCGCAGACCATCGGGGGCTGGGTGCACCTCGACGCCGAAGGCCACTCCCGCCGCATCCCCGAGCCCTCGCCATGAAGCGCCCCCTCGTCTCGCTCCTCCTCGCGACCGCGCTCCTTGGCTGCGATCCGCTGCTCGGCGGCCGCTGCTCCGAGGGCTGGATCCCGTCCCCCGGCGCCTGCGACGCGGGCATCGCCCGTGACGCCACCGGCCCCGATGCCCCCGACGATCGCCCCGACGCCACCGGCCCCGACGCCGTCTCCGACGCGGGCTCCACCGACGGCGCTCCCACCGACGGCGCTCCCACCGACGGCGCTCTCACGGACTCTTCGCTTCGCGATGGCGCGACCGCGGACGCCGGGTGCACTCCCCCGCAGACCCTCTGCGGGAGCACCTGCGTCGACACGGCGTCGAGCTTCTCCCACTGCGGCGCCTGCGGCCGGGCCTGCGCGCTCGGCGAGGTCTGCGCCTCAGGGGTGTGCAGCGCGGTCTGCCGGGCGCCGCTGCTGCTCTGCGACGGGGTCTGCCTCGATCCGCAGACCGACCCGGAGAACTGCGGCGGCTGCGGGGTGGTGTGCTCCACGGGCATCTGCAACGGGGGCCGCTGCCGGGACGCGCGCGCCGGTCACCTGGTGCTCATCGGACACGACTTCCAGACCACGCGTCCCGATCAGAACCGCGTGGTGGGCAACGCGGTCTTCCTGAGCGCGGCGGCGGCGCCGAGGGTGGCGACGTACACCGCCGGGGCGCTGCCTGCGAGCGTGACCAACGTGCGCGACGCGGTCCGCCAGGTGGCCGGGCTGCGGGCGTGGAGGGAGACCGAGGTCGCCTCGCCGGACGAGCTGCCGCCGGTCTTCTCCATCGACAGCACCGACGTGGTGTTCATCCACCATCAGCCCTCGGCCACGGACGCGGCGATCGACGCCCTCGCGGTGCGCGTCGCGGGCCCCGCGGTGGGCTTCCTCCGCGCGGGGGGCGTGGTGGTGGTGCTCGACGGCGAAGGAAGCTCCCGCGGCACATGGCCCCTCGCCAGGGCCACCGGGCTGCTCACGGTGACTGGCCATCGCGTGGTGAGCGGCAGCGCGGCGGAGGTGGTCTCCGGGGCCGACGCGGTGGCCATCGGACTCCCAGTGGCCTACCGCGCCGAGCGGGGCTCGGTGACCTTCCTCGGAACCGACGGCGCGGGTGAGGTGATCCGCGTGGGCCAGCTGCCGCTGGTGCTTCATCGGGTGGTGTTCGGGCGGTAGGGCCATCGCGGACCGTGATCGGCTGGCAGTACGATGGCGGTACGATGCCATCGACGCCGAGGGTCTTGCTGGTCGCCAATCCCACCGCGCAGAGCGGGCGCAACGCCGAGCGCATCGCCCGGGCGGGGCAGCTCCTCGACGCCGCCGGCCTGCGCCACACGCTGCTCCCGACGCTGCCATCGGGAGGGACCATCGGCGCCGTGCGCGACGCCCTCTCCCGGGGTGACTGGTCGATGGTGGTCGCCATGGGCGGCGACGGGACCTTCTCCGAGGTCGCTCGAGGGCTCCACGCTTCGGGTCGCGCCGAGCAGATCGCGCTCGGGATGCTCCCCACCGGGACCGCCAACGACCAGGGCAAGAGCTTCGGTCTGTCGAGCGATCCGGCGGACCTCGGGCGCAACGTGAAGGTGCTATCGGCGGGCCACGAGACGCGCCTCGACGCGGGCCGGCTCACGGCGCTCGACGCCCACGGCTCGGTGGTCACCGAGGCGCTCTTCTTCGACAGCGCCGGCTGGGGGCTGAGCCCCCGGGTGCTCGCCCTCCGCAACGAGGACCGTCGCGCCATCGAGCAGATGCCCGTCGTGCGGGACGTCTTCCGCGACCACCTGGTGTACGCCGGGGCGCTGATGCGCACCTTCGCGGCCTCCTACGTGGAGGACGACCGCTTCGCCGCGAGGGTGGAGACCGAGGACGGCGTGCAGCGCTGGGAGGAGCTCAGCGACCTGGTGGTGAAGGGCACCCGGATCTACGGCGGGATGTGGGTCGTCGATCCGACGTCGAGGCACGACGACGGGCTCTTCGAGGTGGTGCCCTTCGCGGGGAGGCGCGACTGGCTCTCGAAGGCGATGGTGCACCTCGAGCCCACCGGGGCGCTCTCGTCGGCGCTGGAGGGCGTCGGGGTGACGCACAGCCGCGGGGTGCGCGCGGGCCGCATCACCCTGCGCTTCGACACGAGGGCGGGCGCCCTGCCGCTGGCCGCGCAGATCGACGGCGAGGAGTTTCCCGCGACCGCGGAGGCGCGCATCGAGGTGCTGCCGAGGGTGCTGCGGCTGGTGGTCCCCGCGGGCGCATGAGGGCGCTGCTCGGCGACACGCTGCGCACCTTCTCTCGCAACGACGGGCGGATGCTCGCGGGGGCGACGGCCTTCTTCGCGCTGGTGAGCGTGGCGCCGATGTTCCTGATCGCGCTGGTGCTGGCGGGGGCGCTCACCGGGGAGGCGAGGGCGCACGACGAGCTGCTCCGCGGGGTGCGGCTGTGGGTGGGGCGCGACGCCGCGCACGCGCTGGGCTTGATGCTCGACAACGTGCGAGGGAGCCACTCGGGCTCCGAGGTGACGGCGCTGAGCGTGGTGGTGATCGCGTGGGGCGCGACGCGGCTCTTCAGCCACCTCCAGCGAGCGCTCGACCACCTCTGGGGGGTGCGCCTCCGCCGCGACCCGGCGCTCCGTCGCAACGCCCTCAACCAGGCGCGGCGGCGGCTGGTGTCCTTCAGCCTGGTGCTGGTGTGCAGCGTCGGGTTGCTGGCCTCGGTGGCGCTGCGCACGGCCATCGTGGCGACGGGGCACCTCTTCGGGGTGGGCGCCCGGCTGCACTGGAGGGTGATCGACCACGTGCTGTCCTTCGGGGTGGTGACGCTGCTCTTCGGGCTGATCTTCCGGGTGCTGCCGTCGGTGCAGATCCGCTGGCGCCAGGCGGCGGAGGGGGCGCTGGTGACGTCGGGGCTGTTCACCGTGGGGCGGCTGGCGGTGGCCGCGTGGCTGGGGCGCAAGTCGCTGGACTCGACCTTCGGCGCCGCGGGCAGCGTCGTGCTGCTGATGCTCTGGGCGTACTACTCGGCGCAGATCTTCTTCCTGGGCGCGGCCTTCATCGCGGCGAGGGCGAGGCACCGGGGCGAGCCGCTGATGCCCGCCGAGGACGCCGTCGCCATGGGGGAGATCGGGTGAGGGGGGAGCTACCCTACCGCGAGCTGCAGCTGCGACCCTGCATCGGCGAGCCCGCGTGGCGCGCGTGGCCGTGGCTGCATGTCTGCGCCGCGGCGGGACTGCTCCCGTTACAGTCGCCTTGGGCTCCCTTCCCCTGGGGCTTCATCGGCCGCCCGCTCGTGAACCTGAGCGTCTTCGTGATGCTCCTGTGGGCGCTCCCGTGGTTCGGCTATCTGGTCGCGAGACGGCGCCGGGCCGCGGCGCGTGTTCACGGCCGACGCACGCTCGTGTGGGGGGCGGCTCTGCTGATGTGCCTCGGAGTGCGCGCCGAGGAGCATCGGCGCATCACGCGCGTGATCGCAGCGGTGAATGCGTACCGCACGTTCCATGGACGCGATCCCGCGCGGCTCGCCGACCTGGTGCCAGCGCACATCGCGCGGCTGCCGCGAGCGCGTCTCTTCACGGACCGTTGCCGGTACGACCTGTTCAGGGACTCGGCGGGCATGATTCTCCAGCGTCGTGCCAGGCCTGCATGGCGCTCTGAGGCCTGCGATCAGGTCCGGTTCTATTTCAACCAGCGCCAGTGGGACTACTGACGATGCGTCGGCGCTCGGGTGGCCCCCTCACCGCGCTGCCGCGCGCCCTCACCCCCGCGGGGCGGGGGGCAAGGGCTCAGGTCGCTGTCAGGTTCGCACTCGGACTGAAGACGTCGGAGCCCTTGCCCCCGCCCCGCGGGGGTGAGGGCGCGCGGCAGCGCGGTGAGGGGGCCACCCGAGCGCCGACGCATCGCCGGACCTCTGATCGCGCTGCACTCCCCCCCTTACGGCACGCTCCCGTCGGCGCAGAGGTCCTCCGGTGCGTGCCCGGCGAACATCGCGTAGAACTGCCGCAGCGAGGCCGCGTCCACGCAGCTCGCCTCGTACACGGCGCCCCATGCCGAGGCCGCGATGGGCGTGGTGATCTCGCGGTCGTTGGTGATGACCACGCGCACCCTCGCCGGCGAGGCGTCCACCGGGCCGCACGCCGGGTCGCCAGGGAAGCCCGCCGCCGCGGCCACCAGGGCGTCGCGGGTGGCCTCGCAGGCGCCGCTCGGGCACTGGTAGAGCAGCGCGACGCCGCCGTGCTCGAGGTTGTGCACCCAGGTGCCTCGGGCGAGGTCGGGCCACGCGCCCCAGCGGGCCCACGACCCGTAGTGGTTGCCCGAGGACGGCGGGTTGGTGAGCCACTGGATGGGCCCGCTCGACGGGTCGACGTGCACCCCGGAGAGCGTGGGGACCCGGCGCGCCCGGGCGCCGCAGGTGCCGTCGCCGAGGGGCATCCACGGCAGCGGGGCGAGCAGCGCGTCGGTGGAGGCGTCGCTGGCGTTGTTGGACTCACCGCAGCCGAGGAGGGTCAGGGCGAGGAGGAGGCAGCAAGGGAGTCGCACGATGGCGGAAGGTATCCGCGGCGCGCGCGGCAAGGTCAATCGTCCATCACGGGTGGAGCGAGAGGCCGACGGCGGCGGTGAGGCCGTTGGAGTCGCTGGCCTCCAGCAACTGCACGTAGGCCGCGCGCACCTCCAGGTCGAGGAAGGGCAGCGTGTGGAACACCAGGCCGCCGCCGACCTGGAGCACCGCGCCGCGCTCCCAGGTCTCACCCGGGGTGCGCTGGTAGCCGAGGCTGACGAAGGCCATGGGGTCGATGCTGGTCCCGGGGATGCCCGGCCGCAGCGCGGCCAGACCGCCGACGGAGTAGCCCGATCCAGACTGCTCCAGCGCGCTCAGCGAGGTGGCGTACGCGCCGACGTGCAGCCACGGGATCGGCGACAAGGTGCCCTCGGCGCGCAGCGACAGGGAGGTCGGAGCGCCGTGCATCCAGTCGACGCCCGCGAGGCCCGTGACCCGCACCTGCGCCCCCGCCGTCGCGGGGATCGCCATGCCCATCAACACCGCCGTGGCTCCGAGGAGGCTTCGGATCTTCATGCATCACCTCTTGTCGTGGTTGTGCCTTGAAGTCTCAGCACTCCTCATGCCTGACGCGCTACGCCGCGCCAATCGCGGGGCGATCCGCGGCGTTGTGGCCCTGCGTTCACGCCTCAGGGTGGGGCAGATGTGCTGCGGTGTTCCCTCCGGCGGGGGATTGGCACTATGACCTGCCGCATGAGCGTCTCTGCGATCTTCGATGAGTCGGCGTGGCGTCCGGTGGAGGGCTTCGCCTTCGAGGACATCACCTATCACCGCGCCCTCGACGTGGGCTGCGTGCGCATCGCCTTCAACCGCCCGGAGGTGCGCAACGCCTTCCGCCCTCGCACCGTCGACGAGCTCTACCTCGCCCTCGACCACGCGAGGCAGTGGAGCGACGTGGGCTGCGTGCTCCTCACCGGCAACGGCCCCTCCCCCAAGGACGGCGGCTGGGCCTTCTGCTCCGGCGGCGACCAGCGCATCCGGGGCAAGGACGGCTACAAGTACGAGGGCGCCGAAGGGGTGGTCGACCCGGCGCGCCTCGGGCGGCTGCACATCCTGGAGGTGCAGCGGCTGATCCGCTTCATGCCCAAGGTGGTGATCGCGGTGGTGCCGGGCTGGGCCGCGGGCGGCGGGCACAGCCTTCACGTGGTGGCCGACCTTACGCTGGCCAGTAAAGAGCACGCGCGCTTCAAGCAGACCGACGCCGACGTGGCGAGCTTCGACGGGGGCTACGGCTCGGCCTACCTCGCGAAGATGGTGGGCCAGAAGCGGGCGAGGGAGATCTTCTTCCTGGGCCGCGAGTACACCGCCGACGAGGCGATGGCGATGGGCATGGTGAACGCGAGCGTCCCGCACGAGGAGCTGGAGAAGGAGGCGCTCCAGTGGGCGAGGGAGATCACCGCCAAGAGCCCGACGGCGCAGCGGATGCTGAAGTACGCCTTCAACCTGACCGACGACGGGATGGTGGGCCAGCAGCTCTTCGCGGGCGAGGCGACGCGCCTCGCGTACGGCAGCGAAGAGGCGAAGGAGGGCAGGGACGCCTTCCTGGAGAAGCGCCCGCAGGACTACAAGAAGTTCCCGTGGCAGTACTGAGCTACTGCGGCGCTGCGGGGGGGAGGCAGTAGCGCACGCTGGCGAGGGTGGTCGACCCGGTGCAGGTCCATCCCTGGCGGCAGTCGGGCAGCGCCGTACCGCACGCGGCCGTGGCGAAGAGCTTCACCTCCGGGTCGATCACCACGCTGGTCGGGGTGAAGGGCGCCGCCACCGTCGCGGTGCTCTCCCGCCCGGTGACCTCCACCGTCACCCGGTGGGTCATCGCGCCGTTGCGGAGCTCGAGCTCCAATGGATATCGGAAGCCCTCCGCAGGACCCACGGTCTGCACCTGTCGCACGGTGACCGCGACCATCCCCGCCTCGGCCGCCCTCGTGCTCACGGTCATCACCGGGTGAAACACCCCGTACACCCATTGATCGAAGAAGCCTCGCAGCTCCCGGTGCGTGGCCGACTCCAGCTCCGTGCGCAGGGCCTCGGTGGTCACCGACCCGTACGCGTGCCGGTCGAACCACCCCCGAAGGAAGGTCGTCAGCGCCTCCCTTCCCACCGCCGCTTCGAGCATCCGCAGCGCGAAGGCCCCGTGCTTGTAGACGATGAGCGTGAACATCCGCAGGGGGTCGGCCTCCGGGTCCGCCGGGCGCAGCGCGAGGAGCGCGTCGTTGCGCATCGCGTGCTCGGTGAGCAGCCCCTGGCGGAGGATCTCCTGCCACTGCACGAGGCCCCCAGCAGCGCCGTCGTGGGACTCGATGTACCTCCCGGTGAGGTAGTCGCTGAAGCCCTCGGAGAGCCAGAGGTCGTTCCAGGTGGCGACCCGCACGAGGTTGCCCGACCAGTGGTGCGCGAGCTCGTGGATGGCCACCACCCGGGCCACGCGAGCCCGGGTGAACATGGTCTCCTCCATGCTCACCACCGTGGCGTGCTCCATCCCGCCGCCGATGGCGGGCTCTTGCAGGAAGGACATCGGCCCCCAGCGGTAGGGGCCAAAGGTGTCGGTATAGAAATTCATCGCCTCATGGATGTCGGCATAGGCCGCGTTGCCCTGCGCCATCATGGATCGATAGTCGTAATGGTGGATCGTCACCCCGTTGGCCGCGGCGGGCGTCTCCTGGTCGACCCACTGGTCATAGGCCCCGATGTGGAGGTCGTAGATGGGCATCGGCGTCAGGGCCTCGTACTCCCAGGTGCGCGTCTCGTCGGCGTTCTCCGTGACGCCCACGCGGCGGCCGTTGGAGAGCACCGTGAGGGCCGCCGGGAAGGTCAGCCGCGCGGCCACCATCGCCCCGTCGCGCGGGTGGTCGCGCACCGGCAGCCACCGTCGGGTGCGCCCCGGCCAGTCGAGCGACATGAACACCCGTCGGCCCTCTCGGTTGCGCTGCACCGCCATGAGGCCGCCGTTGGTGTTGAAGCCCGCGGCGCCGGTGCGGCCCTGGAGGAAGGCTCCGTGATAGCGGATGGACACCACGAAGCCCTCAGCCTCGGCGACGGGGTGAGGGAGGGCGACGTCGAGCCGGTCGCCGGTGCGGGTGAAGGTGGCGGCAGCGCCGTCGACGGAGACATCGTCGACCTCGTTGCCCTCCAGGTCGAGCGCGACGGAGCTGAGCGCCCGGGTGGCGAGGAAGGTTCCTCGGAGGGTGGCGCGGAAGGTCTCGGCGCCGGGGGTGGCGTCGGCCACGGCGAGGTCGAGCTCGTAGCCGATGGCGTCCACCTCGGGGATCGTGCGGTCGGGCGCTCCGAGGGGCTGACCGCGGAAGGTGAGGGGCGAGGGCGCGTCGGCGGGCGCCTCGGGCGCGTCGGCGAGGCCCGCGTCGACCGTGGGCGCAGGGACGGGCGCGGCGGTCTTGCAGGCGGAGAGCGCGAGGGCGAGCAGCGCGGCGCGAGAGAGGGCGGTGGTCACGGGCGGGAGCATCGCCGCGGGGGAGGGCGACGTCCAGGCTGCGGGTGCGCGTGTGGTTTGCGATTGACCATCACGGCCAGGGCCGCGATTCACTGAAGGACGATCGGAGTGAAGACCCCCCCATGTCCAACCAGAACGGCTGGCCTCCCGGTAACGGCTGGCCCCCTGCTCCCGGAGCGCCCCCACCCCCCTCGCAGCCGCAGTCCACTCCCGGTGGCTTCGGCCAGGCCCCTCCGACCCCTGGAGGCTTCGCGCCGCCTCCGCAGCCGGGCTACGGCCAGGGCTATCCGCCCCCGCAGCAGGGCTACGGCCAGGCCCCTCCGCAGCCGGGCTACGGCCAGGGCTATCCGCCCCCGCAGCCGGGCTATGGGCAGGGCTATCCGCCTCCTCAGCCGGGCTACGGCCAGGCGCCCGGCTATGGACACCCGATGCCGCCCGGCCCTCCTGCCCACGGCGGGAGCAGCGGGGTGTCGCGCGTCGCCGGATGGGGCGGCGTGGTGCTCACCCTCGTCGTCGTGCTCGCGGTGAAGCTCGTCGCGCGAGGCGCCGTGCGGGGCGTCTTCGACCGCTTCGGCGATCGGCCCGTGCTCTCCGGCGTCACCGCGCCGCTCGGCGCCGTCACGCCTCGCGCGCTCCCGCCCGACGAGCAGGTGAGCGCCAAGCTCGACCCGTACATCACCCAGTGCCTCAACCGATTCTCGTCCTCGGTGCTCCGCTCGAGGCGCCGCTACCTGAGCTGGACCACCGCGGTCGACGGCCCGACCGGCCGTGAGCGCAACGTCTTCGGCCTCTTCCCGGTGTCGGGCAACCCGGCGGACTGCGCGGCGGCGGCGCAGCGCTCGGCCCAGATGCAGCCCTCCCTGCCGGACGTCGAGGCGGCGGCGCAGCGCTACATCGCAGCCCTCCAGACCGTGCAGCCCGTGATCGAGCAGGCCCACGCGTACTACTCCCGCAACAACTACCGCGACGACCAGATGGCGCAGGGCCGGGCCATGCACGCGCCGCTGATGCAGGCGTTCAACTCCTTCGAGGAGGCCAACCGGCAGCTCTCGGCGGCCGTCGAGCACCACCAGGATCTGGCCACCACGCAGCTCCTCGCGCGGCTGCAGAGCGACCCGTCGAGGCAGTTCGAGTACCGCCTCCGCAGCAACCAGCGCCTCGCCCGGCAGATCGTCAACCTCGTCGACAAGGCGCAGGTCTCCAACGAAGGCTTCATCGAGGGCATCGACCCCGCGGCGCTGCTCGCCCTCACCGGCGCCTACGAGGCAGGCATCGACGCCATGGCCCGGGACGCCGCGGCGCGGCCCTCGGAGGCCGCGGCGGTGCGGATGTACTCCAGCTACGCGAGGGCGTCGGACGAGTACCTCACGGCCGCGAAGTCCTTCGCCCGCCGGCTGCGGGACCACGTCGCGTACAACCCGCGCGACCTCGAAGGCCCCTTCGCCGACAGCCGTGACGGCACTCCCCAGAGGGTCGTCCGCGAGTTCAACGACCTCGTCCGCGCGTACAACTTCCTCTTCTGAACTCCTCCTCCCCCCCCTCCGTTGCGCCCTCGCGCTCCCCGCGCGTAGAACCCGGCGCCATGACCTCCCCGTGGACCACCGCGCAGATCCCTGACCAGTCCGGTCGCGTCATCGTCATCACCGGCGCCAACTCGGGCATCGGCTTCGAGGCCGCGCGGGTGCTCGTCGCCAAGGGGGCCCACGTCGTCCTCGCCTGCCGCAACCCCGCCAAGGCTACAGAGGCCGAGGCGCAGCTCCGGGCCGAGACCCCGAAGGCCTCCGTCGAGTCGATGGAGCTCGACGTCTCCCGCCTCGCCAGCGTGCGCGCCTTCGCGGAGAGGTTTCGCGCCACTCACCCGAAGCTCGACGTGCTCTGCAACAACGCTGGCGTCATGGCCCTGCCGCCCTCGCTCACCGAGGACGGGCTCGACATCCAGATGGCCACCAACCACTTCGGCCACTTCGCGCTCACCGGGCTGCTCATCGACCTGCTGAAGTCGAGCGCGCCCTCGCGGGTCGTCAACGTGAGCAGCGCGGCCCATCGCCTGGGCGGCGACCGCTACGACGCCATGATGGCCGGCAAGAAGTTCAACCCATGGACCGTCTACGGACAGTCCAAGCTGGCCAACATCCTCTTCACCATGGAGCTCAACCGCCGGGTGCAGTCCCGGGACGTCGACCTCCGCGCCATCGCCTGCCACCCGGGCTACGCCGCCACCAACCTCCAGGCCACCAGCGCCAGCTCCGGGGCGACCGCCGGGTACAGCGAGGCCGTCGCTCGCCTCGCCAACCGCCTCCTGGCGCAGCCCGCCGCCGCGGGCGCCTGGCCGACGCTCTACGCCATCGCAGAGCCCGACGCGCAGGGCGGAGACTTCATCGGTCCCAGCGGGATCGCCGAGGCCTCGGGCCCGCCGAAGAAGGTCAGTCCCTCCAAGACCGCGTGCGACCCCGACCTGGCCTCGCGCCTCTGGGCCCTCTCCGTGAAGGCCACGGGCGTCGATTACTCCGCCCTGTAAACCCGCCTCCGCCGCCTACGCAGCGCCACCGCCGCCAGCCCCGCCGCAAGGCCCCACCCGCTCGCTCGTCCGCCCCGCGCTCCCGCCGCGCAGCCGCCAGGCTCCGTCGCGACGCTCGTCCCGCCCGCGTCCATCGCCCCCGCGTCCATCGCCGCGCCCGCGTCTGGAAGCGCCCCGAAGCCCGACTGCACCGTCGGCCAGGTCGGAGCGCACACCTCCCTCACCGCCGTCCCTGCGGCGCACCCGGTGGGCGGCCCCAGCCTGCGGAAGTCCACCAGCGGCACCATCGTCCGGCCGCCGTCGTCCGAGCGCGCCAGGTTGAAGCCGTCGATCACGTGGTTGCCGCACACGTAGAGCGCCCCGGCGTGCCATCGGAGGCACTGCACCTGCACCCCCGAGACCCGCTCGAAGGCCGCGCCGTCCACCGAGCGAAGGAGCCCGTCGTCGGGCCCTCCCACCCAGACCGTGCGGCCGTCACCCGAGAGCGCGAAGCCTCGCATCGCCCCCGTCGTGCGGGCGATCTCCGTGAAGCGCGCGCCCCCGTCCGAGGAGCGAAGCAGCAGCGTGGCGCCAGGGTCGCGAGCGCGCAGCGGGTCGTCCGCGAAGGAGCGCACATACACCACGTCGGGGTCGCTCGGATCGACCGCGGAGATCCACCCCTCGGCCCCGCCGTGGAGGTCGAGCGGGGATTCCGTGAGGGTCATGGCGCCGTCGTCGGAGCGGTAGAGCAGGTCGCGCGTGGGGTTCTCCGCGCGGGCCGTGAGGTACACCCTCCGAGGGTTGGACGGCGCCGCCTCCATGGTGAGGAAGAGCACCCCGGGAGAGCCCTGGTACACCGTGCGAAACGAGCGCCCGCCGTCGTCCGAGGCGCGCACCCGGTTGACGAGCCCACGCGTCGACGGGTCGAGGAAGGAGCCCACCCAGTGGACGGTGCGCCCGTCCCCGGTGGCGCTGAGGTCGGCGGTGTAGTCCGTTCCCACCTCGGGGACGGCCGTGGAGCCGCACGCGTCCGTGGTGCGGCGCAGCCCGCCCGGGATGCCCAGCAGCAGCGGGACGCCGTCGGGCCCAGGGGAGCCGAAGGCCACGGGCGGGTCCCAGACGTCGGGGCGGCCGTAGCCGAAGGCGTCCTCGCACATCCACGACCAGCGGCGGCCGTCGTCCTCGCCCAGCAGCACGCCGAAGGTGGTGCGCAGCACGATGCGGGCGGGGTGCGCGCCGGCGCTGAGCTGCACCATCTGCGCGGTGGGGAAGCGCCCGTTGGCGAGCGAGGCGCTGGCGAAGAGGGCGACGGCGAGCCCGAGGCCGAGGGCGGGGACGCGACGCCGCGGGGCGATCATCGCGGGAGTGTACCCGCCGGGGGGCTTCACCAGGAAGGGTGTTTCCCGGGGCGGGTTGTGTAGTATCCGCGCCCGAATCAGCGGCTCCGGGGTTTCGGGTCCCTCCGACCAGCGCCCGTGGAGCGAAGGAGCACCCAACCCGTCATGGCTACCGCGGCAACCATCGGCCCCGTCGAGATCCTGCGCGTCGAACTCGAGCGCCTCTACGACCTCGACGCCTTGCAGAAGCTCTCTCGCGACCTCCTCGGCCTCGATCCCGACGACGTCGCCGCAGAGTCCAACCGCCCGGCCTTCGCGCGGGCGCTCGCCGAGAGGGCCCTGCGCGATGACCTCCACGAGGCCCTCGCCGACGCCATCGTGCTCACCGACCGCAGCTCCGAGACCCGACTGCGGCCCGTCTACGAGGGCCGCGCCTCGGACGACCTCGCGGTCGGCCAGATGGTCGTCGGGTACAAGATCCTGAAGAAGACCCACGACGAGGGCTTCGGCACCGTCTACCTCGCCGTCGGCCCGGAGAACCACCAGGCGACCTTCAAGGTCATGCGCGAGGGCCGCGCCCGCGACCGCCGCGCGCTCCAGCGCTTCCTGCTCGCCCAGCGCGCCCTCAAGCAGGTGCACAACCCCGCGGTGCAGCGCATCATCGCCGCGGGCCTGCTCCCCGACGGCCGCCCCTTCGTCGCCGCCGAGCACATCGACGGCCAGCTCCTCTCGGCCCGCATCGGCCGCGCCGGGGCCATGCACATCAACGAGGCGCGCGGGGTGTTCCAGTCGATCTGCGAGGGCCTCGACGCGGTGCACGCCGCCGGGCTCGCGCACGGTGATCTCCGCACCGACCACGTGGTGCTGGTGCGCCGCGAGGGCGGCCTCGGCGCGGTGCTGGTGGACTTCGGCATCGACCGCCTGGGCAGCGCCCGCCACGGCGCCCAGGACGCGGCCAGCTTCATGGTGCTCCTCGGCGGCGCCCGGGGTCTCGCCCCGGAGCGAGCCCGCTTCGGCACCGCGGCGGACGCGAAGTCGGACGTCTACGGCCTCGGGGCGCTGGCCTTCGAGGTGCTCACGGGCAAGGCCCCCTTCGCGGCGACCTCGCTGGCCGACCTCGTGGTCGCGCACATCACCCAGGACCCCGAGGCGCCCAGCAAGGTCGCCCCCCGGGGGTGGGTGACGAAGGAGGTCGACGCGGTGGTGCTCAAGGCCCTCGCGAAGGACCCGGAGGCCCGCTACGCGAGCGCGGGGGCCTTCCTCGCGGCGCTCTTCGAGGCGTCGAAGGCGAAGCGCGGCGCCGAGGTGAGCAAGGACGAGTTCGCCGCGCGCAAGGCGGCCCTCGCCGAGGCGCCCACGGACGACGACAAGGCGCTCGCGCTGGAGGCGGCGGGCGGCAACGGCGCCACCTGGGCCGAGGTGGCCGCGGCCTTCGCCGAGGTGGCCGACGCGACGGAGGACGCCGGGGCGAAGAAGGCCCTGCGGTTCCGCGCGGCGAGGGTGCTCGAGGCGGAGGTGAAGGACCTCCCGGCGGCCAAGGCGGCCTACGAGGCGATCGCGGCGATGGAGGGCGGCGACGAGCTGGCCTCGGCGCGGGCGAAGGAGATCCGCCGGTCGACGGCGACCGCCGAGGAGCGCGCGGAGATCTACCTGGAGGACCTCGAGAGCGAGGAGCTGGCGACGGAGAAGGCGCGGCTCTGGGCGGAGCTCGGGCGGCACTACGAGCGCGAGCTGGCCGACAGCGAGAACGCGCTGGTGGCCTTCACCGAGGCGGTGAGCGCGTCGCCCGCGGACGACGACCTGGCGGCGGAGGTCTCGCGCCTCATCGGCGACGACGCCGCGAAGTGGAACGAGGTCACCGCGCACGTCTCCGAGTCGGCCAAGGGCCGTGAGCCGGCCGAGCAGGTGGCGCTCTACCTCCGGGCGGGCCGCTGGTACCTCGACCGGGTGAAGCGCACGGACTACGCGCTGGCGTGCTTCAACCAGGCGATCGCGGCGAACCCGGGGAGCGACGAGGCCCTGGAGGGGGCGGCGTCGATCTACCGCAAGGCGCAGCAGTGGCCCGAGCTGGTGGGCACGCTGCTGAAGCGGGCCGACGCGCAGGGGCAGGCGGCGAGGGCGCGCGACCTGCGGGCCGAGGCGGCGGACATCGCGGAGTCCAAGCTCGACGAGCGCACGAAGAGCCGCGAGCTGGTGGAGAAGGTGCTGAGCGAGGACGCGGCGCACGAGACGGCGTCGCGGGTGCTGGAGCGGCTGCTGCTGCGCGCGGAGGACTGGGCCGGCGTCGCGAAGCTGCTGGAGCGCAAGGCCGACGCGCAGAGCGGCGAGAAGCGGGCGGAGTCGTACTGCGAGATCGCGGAGGTCTACGAAGACCGGCTGAGCGACGTGGGCAAGGCGGCGGACTGGTTCGAGAAGGCGCTCACCGCGGACGCGCGCAACATGGCGGCGCTGAAGGGCCTCGAGCGGCTCTACGCCCGCGAGGGCAAGACCGAGGGGCTGCTGAAGGTGCTGGAGGCGCAGGTCGACGCCGTCGCCACGCCGCGGCAGAAGGTGGAGCTGTACAACCGCATCGGGGCGCTGGTGGAGGAGGAGTTCGTCGACCACGCGAGGGCCTCCTCGGCCTTCGAGTCGGCGCTGGCGATCGACCCCGCCAACGACCTCGCGCTGCGAGGCCTCGGGCGGCTCTACCGGGTGCTCGGCCGCTGGGAGGAGCTCGCGACGCTGCTCGACCGGCACGCCACGCTGGTCGACGACCCGACGAAGAAGGCCGAGCTGCTGCTGAGCGCGGGGCGGCTGTTCCTCGACCCGATCGGGAGCGTGGAGCGCGCGGGCAAGTGCTTCGAGCGGGCGCTGGAGATCGATGCCGGCAACGGCGCGGCGCTGGAGCTCAACGCGCGCGTGGCGGGGCTGCAGGGCGACGTGCGCGCGGCCACGGAGGCCTACGACAAGCTGGCGGCGGCGGCGAAGAGCCCCGCGGAGAAGGTCGAGGTGCTCCTCAAGGCGGGCAAGCTGCTGGAGGACAAGGGCGACCGCGACGGCGCCATCGACCGGTACAAGCAGGCGCTCGACGTGGAGCCGGAGAGCGCGTCGGCGACGGCGCGGCTGCGGGAGCTGTACGCCTCGCGGGGCGACTCGCAGGGGGCGATCGAGCTGCTCCAGCGGGAGATCGAGGCCGCGGAGGGCAACAACCAGCGCGCGGCGCTCTGGGCGCAGGTGGCGCGCATCTACCGCGACCGGGTGAAGGACGCCACGAAGGCGCGCGACGCGGTGGAGAAGTCGGTGCTGCTCGACGCCACCAACGAGGACGCGGCGGTGATGCTGGGCGAGCTGCACTTCGAGGCGGGCGCCTGGGGCGACGCGGCGAAGCACCTCGCGGGCAGGGCGAGCCGGGCCAGGGAGCTCGGCCGCGAGGAGGGCCTCGGGCTGGCGCTGAAGTACGGCGAGGCGCTGGCGAAGTCGGGCGACTCGGCGAAGGCGCTGGAGGCGTTCCGCGCGGCGGCGGAGGTGGCGCCGGACGACCGCGACGCGCTGCTGGCGGTGGCGAAGGCGACCTACGCGGCGGACGCCTGGGGCGAGGCGAAGACCCGCTACGAGGCGCTGCTCAAGACCCACGGCAAGGACCTCGACGAGGCCACGCGGGCGGCGGCGCTCTACGAGCTCGCGGACGCCACGCGGCGGGGCGGCGACAACGCGGCGGCGATCGCGTCGCTCAACGAGGCGGCGGAGCTGGCTCCGGGCTCGGTGCGCACCGTCGAGCTGCTGGCGACGCTGCACGCGGCGGAGGGCCGCTGGGACGAGGTGGCGCGGGCCAAGCGCCGGCTGCTGGAGCTGGCGGAGACGGACGCGCAGCGCTTCACGCTGCACATGGAGCTGGGCGAGCTGCTGGCGACGCGGCTCGGCGACAAGGCGAAGGCGGCGCGCTCCTTCGTGGCGGCGCTGGAGCTGCGCCCGGCGGAGCGGCGCATCCTGATGCGGCTGATGCAGCTCTACTCCGACGAGAAGGACTGGGGCCGGCTGGTCGAGATCATCCTGAAGTTCGCCGACCTGGTGGACGACAAGGCCCAGCTCTCCCGGTACTACGCGACCGCGGCGCAGCTCTGCGAGATCCACCTCAACCGCCCGGAGGAGGCGATCGACTACTACGAGCAGGCGCTGGAGCACGACCCGTCGCACGCGGCGGCGCTCGAGGGCCTCGCGGGCCTGCGCGGCGCCCGGAAGGACTGGACCGGCCTCGAGCAGAGCTACCGCAAGGTGCTCGCGCGGCTGGGCGAGGGGGCGAGCGCGTCGGCGAAGGCGAAGCTCTACGCGGCGCTGGGCGGGCTCTACGAGAAGGAGCTGAAGCAGCCCTCGGAGGCCGTGACGGCCTATGAGCGCGCGCAGGAGCTGTGCCCCGCGGAGCAGGACCACCACGAGAAGCTGGCGGAGCTGTACCTCTCGGACACCAAGCGCTTCTTCGACCGCGCGGTGACGACGCACCGGGCGCTGCTGGCGAAGAACCCGCTGCGGGTGGAGTCGATGCACGCGCTGCGCAGGGCCTTCACCGAGGCGCGCAAGCCCGACGAGGCCTGGTGCATGTGCCAGGCGCTGGTGAGCGTGAAGGGCGCCGAGCCGGAGGAGGAGAGCTTCTTCAAGAAGTTCCGCACCGACCGGCCGGCGGCGGCGCAGGAGAAGATGAACGAGGAGCGCTGGCGCTCGGAGCTCGCGCACCCCTCGCTCGACCCGCTGCTGACGAGCGTGTTCGCGACCATCCTCCCGGCGGTGCTGAAGGTGCGCGGCGTGCCGCTCTCCGACTACGACCTCTCGGACAAGGACCTCATCGACCCGGCGACGGACGACGGGCAGATGGCGCAGACGATCCACTACGCGGCGGGCGTGCTGGGGCTGAAGACGCCGCCGGTGTACACGCGGCCGTCGGACGACTCGGGCCTCAACCTCGCGCTCTCTCAGAACCCCGGGCTCTACCTCGGCGCGACCGCGCTGGCGGGAGGTCCCACCAAGGCGCTGGCCTTCCTCGCGGGCGTGCGGCTCTCGTACTTCCGCGCGGGGCACTTCGTGCGGCAGATCGTGGCGACGGGCACCGGGCTGCGGGCCTGGCTCTTCGCGGCGATTCGCGCGGTGCAGCCGACCTTCCCGGTGGGCGATGAGCTCATGGGCCCGGTGAACGATCACCTCGCGGCCATCAAGGCGCACCTGCCGGCCGCGGCGATGGAGCAGCTCGCCTCGCTGGTGACCAAGATCATCGCGAGCGACACGTCGCTCGACCTCAAGCGCTGGACCCTCGCCGTCGACCTCACGGCCGACCGCGCGGGCTTCGTGCTGGCCAACGACCTGGCGGTCTCGCTGGCGGTGATCAAGGCGACGCCGGACGACCAGTCGGCGGTGCCCCAGGCCGACCGCATCCGAGAGCTGCGGCTGTACGCCGTGAGCGAGGAGTACCTGCGGCTGCGCCAGCGGCTGGGGATCGCCATCGGCGTCGCGGGCTGATCCCGGAGGTTTCACCTGCGCGGGTGATTGGATTCACCTGCGCAGGTGAGTGGGAGCTCGCTCGCCGCGCTTCCGTTCGCCCGTCGATCGATGCGACGATGCCCGCATGATGGTGGGTATGGACCGGCGGGCCTGGGGCCTCGTTGCGATGTTCGCGCTGGCGGCGTGCACGAGCCGCGTGGGGCAGGACGAGCAGTGCTCCTTCAACGACGACTGCGAGGCGCCGCTCGTCTGCTCGGCGGCGCGCTGTCGGCTGCAGTGCCGCAGCGACCGCGACTGCCCCTCGAACCAGCTCTGCGCGCCGTCGGAGTCGCCCCGCAAGCGGGTGTGCGTCGGGCGCTCGCAGGAGGCCCTCTGCGCGTCGGACGGCGCGTGCCCCGCGGGGAGCGTGTGCGCGGGCAACGCGTGCTGGTGGCGATGCAGCGTTGACCCCGAGTGCGCCGCGCGCGGCGCGATGACCTGCATGCCCGAGGAGCGCCTCTGCGTCACGCCGGCGACCGCGCTACAGCAGCGCGAGCTCCCGCCGAACCTCTTCACCCCAGCGGACGCCGGTGCTCCCGAGGATGCCGCTGTCGACGCGGGCGGGCCAGACGTCGCGGACGCAGGGGCGAGCGAGGACGCGGTCTCCGCCGACGTGGTCCCCTCGATGGACGTGGTGACGGCAACGGACGTGGTGACGGCAACGGACGTGGTGACGGCAACGGACGTGGTGACGGCGGCCGACGCGGTCGATGCGCCCCAGGCCGTCGACGTTCCCCCCGCTGCGTGTGCGGGCGACGGGGACTGCTTCTTCGCCAACGCCTCGGGCCGCTGCGTCTCCGGGCGCTGCGCGCTGGGCGCGTGCAACGCGGGCTTCGCGGACTGCGACCGCAGCGCGACCAACGGCTGCGAGGCGGCGACGCAGACCGACCTGCTCCATTGCGGCGCCTGCGGGCGCGTGTGCAACGTCGCGCCCAACGTCTCGTCCACGGCGTGCGTCGCCGGGGCGTGCGTCCGAGCGGCCTGCGCCGCGGGCTTCGGCGACTGCAACGGTCAGGCGTCGGACGGCTGCGAGACCAACCTGCGCAGCGCCACGGCGCACTGCGGCGCCTGCGGAGCGGCGTGCCCGGACTACGCCAGCGCGGCCCTCGGAGCGCTCGGGACGGTGTGCACCGCGGGCGCGTGCGGCTACACCATGTGCGCGTCCAGCCGCGCGGACTGCGACGGCGACGTCACCAACGGCTGCGAGGTCGACCTGCTCACGTCGCTCGCGCACTGCGGCGCCTGCCGTAGCGCCTGCACCGCGGGAGCGAACGCCGACGCGAGCTGCGCCGCGCGGCGCTGCGTGCGCACCTGCCGTATGGGCTTCGGGGACTGCGACGCCGACCCCGCCAACGGCTGCGAGCGGGACCTCAACGCGGACCCCGAGAACTGCGGCGCCTGCGGCCTCCGCTGCGGCGGCGGCGAGGTCTGCGCCAACGGGACCTGCGCGTCGGCGCCCTACACCGCCGGGGCGGCCACGGAGGTCTTCGCCCCGACCATGGACGTCACGCTGCCCTCCGGGACCCATCGGTACGCGTCGGTGAACATCCCTCGCGGGGTGACGGTGCGCGTGGGGAGCCCCGGGCTCCTCGAGATCTATGCGCGCGGTGAGATTCGCGTCGAGGGCACCGTCGACCTCTCCGGCGGCGCGGGCGGCGACGGCTCCATCGCGAACGTCACGGACTGCGTCGGCGGCAACGGCAACGGCGGCGGGACCGGCACGACGATCGCGGGCACGAACGGCGCGGGCGGCCGGCGCGGCACCGGCGGCGCGAGCGGCAACGGGAGCGAGGGCGGCGTCGGCGCTGGGGGGCTGAGCGGCGACGGCGGCAGCTACGGCGGCGGCGCGGGCGGACAGCCCACCGGCGCGGGCGCTGGAGGCGGAGGCGGCGGCTGGGCGGGCGGCGGCGGCGGCGGCGGCGGGGCGGGCTGCACCTTCTGCGCGGGCGGACAGGGCGGCGGGACGACCGGCGGAGCGACCGGCGGCGACGGCGGCAACGGCGGCAGCGGCGCGCGCGGCGGGCGCTCGGGGACGGGGTCGGAGGTCTACTGGGGCGCGGACGGCGCCAACTCGCCCTTCACCTCCCCGAGAGGCGGCGGCGGCGGCGGCGGCGGATGCATCGGGAGCGTGGCGGCGGGTGATCCCATCGTCGTGCGTGACTCGTTTCGCCCAGGCTCCGGCGGCGGCGGCGGCGGCGCGCCTGCGGCGACGGCCTCGGGGATGTGCGTCAGCGCGAGCGCGAACGGCGGCGGCGGCGGTGGCGGCGGCGGCGGCGCGCTGCGCCTCGCGAGCGCGACGAGGATCATCGTGGGCAGCACCGGCGTCGTGCGCGCCGACGGCGGGCGCGGGGGCGCGGGGGCGATCAACGCCGCCACCCCGTCGGGCGGCGGCGGCGGCGGATCGGGCGGGGTGATCCACCTCTGGGCTCCTGCGGTGCAGGTGCTCGGTCGGGTGTCCGCGGGCGGCGGTGCGGGCGGCCTGACCGCGGGCACCGCGAGCGTCGGCGGCGCAGGGGGCCTCGGGCGCGTCGCCGTGAGCGCCAGCGCCACGCGCTGCTCCCTGGGCGGCGTCTTCGTCCCGCAGCTCCTCAACGGCTGCGCCCTCTCCATCGGGGCGGCCCGCACGGGCATCCGCGGCTTCCCCTGAGCGCGTCCCTCAGCGAACCAGCGCGAGCCCCAGCGCGCAGAGCGCCAGCACCATCGGCATCGCGACGAGCCGCCATGACCTCTTCGGCTCCTTCGGGATCAGCGCCACCGCGCTTGCCGACGCGTCGTCGCGGTAGCCCGCTCCCCCCGTAGCACCAACCAGCGCGACCATCGCTTCGTGGGGGCTCGTCGCGAAGGACACGGCGCCGGTCGCATCGGCTCCGTCGAGCGCGATCACCCGATGGTCGCCGAGCTCGCCCGAGTGCGCCCGGGCGATGATCCGCCGCAGCCGCAGGTCGAGGAGCAACACCGTGGTGGCGAGCGCCATCGCGGCCACGGCGAAGGCGATGTCGAGGTGGTGCACGGCTCGGACGAAGCCGAGGTCGGCGCAGTGCGCGGACCCCGCGGGGGAGTTCATGCACAGCCGCGTGGAGTGATCGAGACCTGTCGGTCGGGTCACCGCGAAGGCCGCCGCGCAGCACGAGAGCGTCGCCCACGCGTCCAGCGCCCGCCGGGGTGACGGCTCGGCCCGCCAGCGCTCGACCGCGAGGCTCAAGGGGGTCGCCACCGTCGCCCCGAGGAGGCCGCACGCGGCCCCGCCGAGGAACATCCCCAGGACGCTCCAGAGCGCGTTGCCGAGGGGCGTGGAGCGGGCGAGGGCGACGGGCAGCGCGAGCGAGCCGAAGAGCAGCGAGGTCACCACGACCAGCGGCAGCGCGGGCCCACGGCGCAGCCACGCGACCTTCCGTGGCGCCAGGAGCGCCATGGTCAGCACGATCAGGTTGGGCGCGGCCAGGACGAGGGGGAGCCATGCACCCGATCCCGGGGTCCACCAGAGCGAGCGGAGGAAGGCCCAGTGCCCGAGCGCCGCGAAGGTCAGCAGCGCGAGGCGGGCGCCGAGCCGAGGCCTGCTCGCGGAGATCCAGCGGCGCAGCGTCTGGTTCATCGAGGCGCGGATCGTATAGGCATCGCCGCGGGGACGTCAGTGCGGCGGAGGTGACACGCCGCGGCGGCTCACCCTCCCCGCCAGCTCGTCGATAACTTGATCCCGGGTTCGCCCGCGGGGTTCAACCCCGTGCGATGCCCTACCTCCTCGCCTTGCTCGTTCCGATCGGGCTCTTCGCGCTCTACGTCGCCTCCCGCCCGGGGGCGTTTCGCATCGCGCGAGCGCTCACCATCCCCGCCAGCCCGGAGCTGCTCTTCGGGCTCATCAACGACTTCCACGAGTGGGCCCTGTGGTCGCCCTACGAGAAGCACGACCCCACCATGACCAGGACCTTCGAGGGCCCCTCCTCGGGCAAGGGAGCGATCTACCGCTGGCGGGGCAACAACAAGGTCGGCGAGGGGTCGATGACCATCCTCGAGAGCGCCCCCGGCAAGATCGAGATCGCGCTGGTCTTCCTCAAGCCCTTCGCCGCGAGCAACAAGGCCATCTTCACGCTCGACCGCGAGGGCGACGTCACCCGCGTCACCTGGGCGATGGAGGGCGAGAACGCCTTCATGGCCAAGGCCTTCGGCGTCTTCATGAACATGGACGAGCTCGTCGGCAAGGACTTCGCCGCGGGCCTCGAGTCGCTCAAGGCCGTCGCCGCGGAGCGCGCTACTCAATCTTGAGGAAGGTGCGGATGCGCTGGAAGAGGTCCTTCTCGACGACCTCCTGGCGGCGCTGGGCGGCCTCGGCGTCGAGGCCCTCGCGCGCCGACTGGAGGCCCGCGCTGCGCATCGAGAGCACCTCCGCGAAGTGCGCCGCGAGCTCCGGCCGCCGCGCCACCACCCGCTGAAAGGCCGAGCTGTCGAGGCGGAAGCACTCCACGTCCGTCACCGCGGTCACCGTGGCCGCGCGCGGCGCGCCGGTGAGCAGGGACATCTCCCCGAAGACCGTCGGCGCCACCAGCTTCGCCACCTCGCGCACGGTGCCGCCCTCCCTGATCTGCACCGCCGCGGTGCCCTCCTCCACCAGGTAGAGCCAGTGGGCCTCGGCCCCCTGGCGGGTGAGCACCTCGCCCGCCGTGAAGGGCGCGTAGCGCAGCGAGCAGGCCAGCTCGTCGAACTCCGACTCCTCCAGGGTGTTGAAGAAGCCGACGGCCTTGAGCGCCGCCTTGCGACGCTCGCTCTGCCGCGCGGTCTTCACCTGCGGAACCTCCACGGGCTCCTGCGCCACGGTCACCGACCGCGAAGGCACCGCCAGCTTGATGTCCGCCCGCTGGAGCGCGAAGTAGATCCGGGTGCGCACGTCGGAGTCCGTGAGGTCGTCCGCGGCGAGGTCCGTGAGCCAGTAGCGCACGGCGTATTTGCCGTAGGTGTCGGCCATGTCGAGGAGCACGCAGTTGGGCGGAGGATCATTGGCCACGCGCGGCAGCTCGGCGCCTCGCACGGCGGACTGCACCGCCTCGATGACCTCCGAGGGCTGGTGGTGCCAGTCGACGTGGAAGTGCACCCAGCGGCGCCAGAGCCGTGGCTGCCCCACGCGCCGGCCGAGCACCGTCACCGGGCTGCGCAGCAGTTGCAGGTTGGGCACCAGGATGGTCTCCCAGTTGCGGGTCTCGATCGCGGTGTAGCGCCAGCTCACCTCGACGACGCGGCCGGAGACGTCGTTGACCTTGATCCAGTCGTCGACGTCGATGGAGGTGTCGAGCTGCAGCGCGAGGCCGCTGGCGACGTTGCCGATCACGTCCTGGAGGGAGAAGCCCAGCACCGCGGTGATCACCGCGCTGGTGGCGATGATGCCCGAGAGGTTGGCCCCCGCGCGGCTGGCCACGGTCACCGCGGCGACCACCGAGAGCAGGCCCACCAGCACGTCCTCGACGATGCGGGGCAGCGAGACGCGCGCCCTCGGCAGGAGGCCGTGGAAGAGCACGGACATCGACGCGCCCACGAAGGCCACCGCGCCGAACACCCAGGCTACGGTGCGAAACTCGTTGCCCGCGCTGTGCTCCCGGGCGCGCAGCGCGGCGTCGACGCCCAGCGCCACGAGGTGCCCCACCACCCAGAACGACAGCACCCGGAGGCGGTGCGGGTGCGGCACCGCGCGGCGGGTGAGCAGCGCCACGACGCACATCGCCAGCAGCCACAGGGTGTTCGCGGCCCGCGCCTCCAGCCACAATGCCTCGAAGAAGCTCACGCGCCCTGCACGTTAGCGGAACTCACCGCCTCCGTGGGCGGCGTTGCCCTCAGGCGCGTTTGCGCGGATTCTCCGCTCCCCTCGCGGCACCCCCCTCCCATGACCGACCCATCCGATCGAACGAGTGAAGCGCCCACCGCCCCGGACCTCGCCCTCCGCGACGTCCGCAAGCGCTACCCCGGAGGGCGCGCGGCGCTCGACGGGGTGACGGTCTCCATCGGGGCGGGCGAGCTGGTGGCCGTCACCGGGCGCTCGGGCTCTGGGAAGAGCACCCTGCTCCACGTGGCGGGCGCCCTCGACCGGGACTTCGAGGGCGAGGTGAAGGTGCTCGGCCGCTCGCTGGCCGCGCTCTCCGACGCGGAGGCCGCGGCGCTCCGGCACGCGCACATCGGCTACGTCTTCCAGGCCTTCCACCTGGTGGCGTCGTGGACGGTGCGCCAGAACGTCGCGCTGCCCGCCAGCTTCGCCCCGTCGCCGGTGGCCGACCTCCCGGCGCGCGTCGACCGCTGGATCGAGCGAGTGGGCCTCGCGGGCCGGGGCGACGACCTGCCCACCGCCCTCTCCGGGGGACAGCGGCAGCGGGTGGCCATCGCCCGCGCGCTGCTGATGGAGCCAAGGATCCTGCTCTGCGACGAGCCCACCGGGAGCCTCGACGCGGAGACCGGGGCGTCGATCCTGGGGTTGTTCCAGTCGCTGCACGAGGAGCGGGCGATGACGGTGCTGCTGGTGACCCACGAGGCCCGGGCGACGGCCATCGCCACGAGGGTGCTCACCCTCTCCGAGGGCCGGCTGGTCGACGACGTGGTGCAGGCACGGGGGGTCGAGTGAGGCTCGGCGCGCTGATCTCCTTCGTCGCCCGCGACCTGCGGCGCTCGATGCGAACCTTCTGGGTCGCCGGGCTGGGCATCGCCGCGGGCGTGGCCACCCTGGCCTTCTTCCTCGCGCTCTCCGCGGGGATGCGCGCGGTGGTCTTCGGGAAGATCCTGCCCCTCGACCAGGTGGAGGTGATCCCCCCGGAGAGCAGCTTCGGGTCGGTGTTCTCGATGCTGGGCGGGCGACCGCCGGGGATCGACGACGCCCAGGCGCAGGCGCTCCGCCGCGCCGACGGGGTGAGGATGGCGCTCCCCCGGCTGCGGCTGGCCTTTCCCACCTCGGGCCGAGGGGGGAGGGCGATGTTCGGCCGGGACATCGGCTCCGGGGAGATTCCCGCCGACGGGGTCGACCCCTCGATGGTGCGCGCCGACCTGCGCCCCGGGACGGACTTCGACGACCCGATCGGCCGGGCGAGCAACCGGCCCTGCGCGACGGACGCCGACTGCGGCGCGGCGAGCGGGGAGTACTGCGACCTGGTGGCGCTGCCGCAGCAGGGGCAGCCGAGGCCCGGCGGGCGCTGCTCGCCGCCCATTCCCGCGGTGGTGTCGCCCTACCTGGTGGAGGTCTTCAACGGCGCCATCGCCCCGGCGCACGGGCTGCCGCGCCTCGGCGACGTGCTGCTGCGCCAGGCCGAGGGGCTGGTGCTGGAGTGGGACCTCGGCCGAGCGGGCCTCGGGTCGGCGCGGCAGGGGACTCCGCGGAGGGTGCACGCGAAGCTGGTGGGCGTCTCGCCGCGCGCGATGGACCTCGGGGTGACCGTGCCCATGGCGGTCGCCCGGAGGTTGAACCGCGAGTACGCCGGCGAGGACGCGGCGACCCGGTACTCCTCGGTGGTGGTGTACCTGCGCGACCCCTCGGAGATGACCACCGTGGCGGCGCAGGTGAGGGCCCAGGGCCTGGAGGTGCAGACGCGAGGGGCCGAGCAGATGGGGCTGCTGGCGACGGCGGTGACGGTGATCCTGTCGCTGGCGAGCGTGGTGACGGTGCTGGTGGCGGCGCTCAACATCGCGCATGGCTTCGCGGCGATGATCAGCGAGCGGCGAGGGGAGCTGGGGCTCTTGAGGGCGCTTGGCGCGACTCGGCGCGACGTGCGGCTGATGCTGATGGTGGAGGCGGCGGCGATCGGCGCGAGCGCCACGCTGCTGGGCCTCGCGCTGGCTCGGATCGCGGCATGGGGCTGCGACGTGGCGGCGCGCACCCGGCTGCCGGACTTCCCCTTCAAGCCGGACACATGGTTCGTGTTCGGGTGGAGGGCGGTGCTCGGGGTGCTGCTCTTCGGGGTGGCGGCGTGCGTGCTGGCGGTGATGCGGCCCGCGTGGCGCGCGGCGAAGACCGACCCCGCGGCGGCGCTCTCCGGGGGCGTGGGGTAGCGAATCAGCCCCGCCTTCCGAAGGGGATCGACACCGTGAAGGTCGCCCCTCTCCCCTCTCCCTCGCTCTCGGCGGTGATGGCTCCTCCGTGGAGCTCGACGAGGTGCCTCGCGATGGCGAGCCCCAGCCCGGCGCCGCCGTGCCTCCGGGTGATGCTCTGGTCCCCCTGGCGGAAGTGGCCGAAGACGAAGGGCAGGAAGCCCGGCGCGATGCCCTCGCCGTGGTCCCTCACGGTCAGCCTCGTCGAGCGGTCGGCGCGCTCCAGGCTCACCTCCACCCGCCCCTCCCGATGGCTGAATTTCAGGGCGTTGGAGAGCAGGCTGGACACCACCTGATCGAGCCGCTCCCGGTCGCCGAGCACCTCGCCCGCGTGGGGGTCGAGCGCCACCTGCAGCCGTATCCAGCGGGCCTCCGCCGAGGGGCGCATCGCCTCGACCGCGGCGCACACCACCTCGGCGAGGTCGACCGGGGCCACGTCGAGCCGCAGGCTGCCGGAGGTCATGCGGGACACGTCGAGCAGGTCTTCGATGAGGCGCGTCTCGGCGACGGCGTTGCGCTCGATGGTCTCCAGCGCGTGCTTCTGCTGGTCGACCGCGACCCGCCCCGAGCGGATCATCCTGGTCCACCCGAGGATGGCGTTGAGCGGCGTGCGCAGCTCGTGGTTCATCGTGCTCAGGAACTCGTCCTTCACCAGCAGCGCCTCCTCCAGCGCGGCCTCGAGCTGGGTGAGCTTCGCCGAGAGCGCCGCGGAGGCCGACGCGTCGCGCCGCTCTTCCTGGCTGGTGATGGCGGTGGCGAGGGTGGACGCGATGCGCTCTCCGGCCAGCTCGAGGAAGTCCCGGTAGCGATCGTCGAAGGCGAGGCGGGGATTGATCCTGGCAACAAGGAATCCCAGGGCTCTCGCTCGTCCCGGGCGGGTGAGCGGCAGCACCGCGGCGCTGCCCGCGCTGAGCTCGCCGGGGCGGCGGGGGAGGTCGCCGACGACCAGGCAGCGGCCTGCGCTGGCGGCCCGGCCGAGGGGCCACGGGGCGATCGCCGCCGGGTCGAGGTCGACGCTCGCGGGGGCCGGGAGCCCGTCGTCGTCGAGGCCGGTGGTGTCGACCCGCCGCGCGCCCCTCCCGTCGTCGTCGACCAGGTAGAGCAGGGTGGAGGGCACGTCGGCCCGGTTGCGATCGAGCGCCCGCGAGGCCTGGAGGCAGGCCTCCTCCGGGGTCGCGTCGGGGGTGGAGCACCCGGCGAGGTCGCGCAGGGTGGCGAGCCTTCGCTCGGCAAGCACCCGGTCGGTGGTCTCGTGCACGACGCCCAGCACGCCCCCGACGGAGCCGTACTCGTCTCGGATGGGGCTGTACGAGACGGTGAAGTAGCAGTCCTCCAGGTAGCCGTTGCGGTCGAGGGGAAGGAGGGCGTCGTCGAAGGACACCGCGTCGCCCCGGCGAACCCGCTGGAACACCGGCCCGACGAGCGCCCACACCTCGGCGAAGATGCTCGCGGCGGGGCTCCCCATGGCGGCCGGGTGCTTGGTCTCCCCGAGGATGGGTCGGTAGGCGTCGTTGTAGAGGACGATGAACTCCGGGCCCCAGAGCACGCGCATCGCGAAGCGCGACGACAGCATGACGGCCACGATGGTGCGCAGGCTCGGCGGCCACAGCTCCACCGGACCCAGCGGCGTGCTCGACCAGTCGATGCTGCGCATGAGCGCCCCTGCCTCGCCGCCGCCGCGCAGGCAGTCATCGGATGCCACGATGAGTGAGTCCATGCCCCTGTAGCCCTCCCCCCCCAAGACGACGGACAGGCCCACTGTTGGGGCCATGGCCCGCCATCCGCAAGGCCACCTCGAGCATGGACCGTGGCGCGCCCGCTGCGGCATCTTCCGTCACCCGATGGCCATGACACCTGACGCTCCCGTGCTGTCCTTCCCTTCGTCCGAGGCCTTCCTGGAGTGGCTGGGCCAGCACCACGACAGCCCATCGGGCATCTGGCTTCGGATCTTCAAGAAGGGCTCCGGGGTGGAGACGGTCACCTACGCGGGCGCCCTCGACGCGGCCCTGCGCTACGGCTGGATCGACGGGCAGAAGCGCAGCCTCGACGAGTCGTCCTGGGTGCAGCGCTTCGTCCGGAGGCGGCCTCGGAGCGTCTGGTCGCGCATCAACCGCGACGCCGCGGAGAGGCTGATCGCCGATGGGAAGATGAGGGAGCCGGGGCTGCGGGAGGTCGAGGCCGCGAGGCGGGACGGCCGCTGGGAGGGCGCGTACGAGGGGCAGCGCACCGCGCAGGTTCCGGAGGACTTCCTGGCGGCGCTGAGGGAGAGCGCGGAGGCGACGGCCTTCTACGAGGGCCTCGACAAGGTGAACCGCTACGCCATCGTGTTCAGGCTGCAGACGGCGAGGACGCCCGAGACGAGGGCGAAGCGCATTGCGGACATCGTGGCGAAGCTGGGCCGGGGCGAGCGCTTCCATGAGCCGAAGGCGAAGGCGAAGAAGTAGCTCTCCTCCGTTCACCCCGGCGGCAGCAGCTGCAGGTCCAGGCCCCCCGGGTACATGTACGAGGTGTACCGGGCCGTCCCATAGACCTTCACGCCCAGCGGGACCCCCTCCGCCGTGCGCAGCCGGTGGGCACCCGGCGAGACCCGCGTGGAGAGCACGTCCCACGCGCCGAGGGTGCTGCGCGTCCCCGTCATCGCCGCCCCATCGAGCAGCGCGCTCGCCCCTCTCGGGACCACCACCCCCAGGAAATTGCTGGTGTACGTGTCGGGCACCAGCAGGTCGTACCGGTCGCGAAACTGCTGCGACGGGACCTCGTAGACCATCGCCGGATCGCCCGCCGCGGCGCTGCTCTCTCCCTGCCCCGCCATGATCTGCGCCACCAGCACCGGGCGCGACGAGGTCATGTGGAAGCCCACGGCGGTCTGGAATTGCAGCACCTGACGCGCGACGAGCTGCACCGAGCGATGCACCGTCGGAGGATCGAAGCGCAGCGTCGCCCCCTCGAAGGGCGACACCACCCGCACCACCGAGGCCACGCCCGGACGGTCGATGAGCGGCGTCACCACGAAGTCCCGCCCGAGGGTCTCCAGCGGAGCGACCTGCTCCTCCAGGTGGTCGCACGCGGGCCGCGACTGGGGGACGTTGGTGCAGTCGTGGCCTGCGAAGACCGCCACCGGGGCGCTGGCTTCGACCAGGGCCCCGCTCAGGTCGCCCGCTTCGCCGCCCACCAGCACGAAGACGTCCCCGGGGGTGAGGTTGTCGCGGGTGATGGTCCCGGTCTCGCCCACGACCCCGGCGTTTGTGGGAAGACGGATGCTCACCGAGGTGGTCTCCCCCGCGACGGCCGTCACCGCGATGAAGCCGCCAAGGACGACGCCTCTCGCGGGGGACCAGTTGGGGGCCGTGAGCACGATGTAGCGCTGCGTGAGCGAGCCCTGCGAGAACAGCAGCGAGGCGTCGTTGGAGAAGGAGTTGAACCCTCCCTCCCGCTCGAAGCGCAGCGGGTTGAACTGGTACGCCGCCACCGGAGCCGTCGCCACCACGTGGTACGCGCCGCCGACCACCGTGCCCGTGGTCGCGGGGGGCCATCCCCGGCAGGTGCCTCCCGGCATGCAGCCCATGTTGCCAGGCGAGCTCTGCACCAGCCCCTGCACCCACGGCAGCGGCACCGCCCTCACGGCGCCAGGGGCGAGCTCCTCGGTCACCATCGAGGTCAGCGCCCCGCCGGAGATGCGCACCGTCACCGGGAAGGACTGCGGGTTGGCCAGCGCCACCGCGAAGGAGAAGGCCGGGTCGAGCTGGCTGTTGGGCGTCTGCGTCGCCCAGTACTCGCACCCCAGGTAGCCCCGCGCCCCCTCCGGCACCGCGCACGGATCACCGCAGCGCCCGTCGGTGCAGCGCTCCCCGGCGCCCTCGTCGCAGACCGCGAGGGCCGTCCAGCCGCTGCCGTCCCCGGCGCACCGCTCGGGCTGCGCGGGGCGCTCGGGGCTGCAGCGCACCGCCGAGGGGGGACAGGCCACGCAGCCGCCCGCCACGCAGAAGGGACGCTCGCCCGCGCAGCTGGGGAGGTACTGGCGCGCCCCCGTGTCGGTGCATCGGTAGGGGGTCTGACCGTCGCACACCACCCCCGCGAAGGAGCACACCTCCGCGGGGATGGGCGGGCCCGCGTCCATCTCCAGGTCGATGCTGCCGATGGGGGGAGGGCGGTCGGACGTTCCGCATTGCGCGAGGCACCCCATCCCCAAGAGCCACCAACGACGATGCATAGCGGGCGATGATCGCACGGGGGAGGCGCTCAGGGACGGGTGAGCACCGGAGGGATCGAGCACCACGACGGGGCGAAGGAGGGCAGGCCCGAGGCGATCCACGGCGAGGTGGCGGGCGCCATGCCGTAGGGGTGGTCGGCGAAGAAGCGCCAGAGGATCGCGAAGGGCGACTCGCCGGGCGCGGGCGCGTCGAGGGGAGGCAGGGCGTGGCCGCGGTCGTGGGTGCAGGTGACGACGAAGTGGCCGTCGTCGAGGAGGGCGTCTCGGAGGCGCATCGAGGCCTCGTCGAAGTTGACGATGAGCCGGTCGGTGGCTCCGCCCCAGAGCACCAGCGAAGGGAACTTGTTGGGCTCCGGCGTGTACTCCATGCGCACCTGGCTGGGCACGTAGCCGAGGCCTCCGGAGAGGATCGCCACCGAGGCGAAGTACTCCGCCCGGGGTGTGCTGGTGAGGGCCGTGAGCCAGAGGGCCCCGGCGCTCACGCCCATGCCGTGGACGCGCGTCGGGTCGACGCGAAACTGCGCCGACACGCACGAGAGCAGGTCGTCGAAGAAGAGCTGCTCGGGCCGAGGGTCGCTCGACAGCAGGAAGGGCCAGATGAAGGTGTTGACCGGGCGGTCGTCGGCGCCGCGCTGCTGGTCGGGCACCACCACGAGGACGCGGTAGCGCTCGGCGGAGCGCTCCAGGTCGGCGTCGTGGACCATCATCTCGCTGCTGCCCGCGAGCCAGTGCCACGCGAAGACGAGGGGCCAGCGGTCGGTGCCCGCGGGGTCGTAGTTGCGCGGCACCAGCAGCCGGAACTGCCTCCGAAAGGCCCCCGTCGGGAAGGACGGGTTGAGCGCCGAGGCGGCGTCGGGGCCAGAGCTCAGGGTGGGGCACCGGCCCTGCGAATAGGCCGGTGGCGCCGGTGGCGTGCGAGGCCACTCGGCGGGCACCACGCGCACCCGGCCGGGCGGGACATCGACCGTCTCGACGACGGCCGCATCGACGACGGCCGCATCGGGGGCGTCGACGGACAGCGCGGCATCGAGCGCATCGGGCGCCGCCGCGTCGGCGGTCGTCGCAGGAGGGGCGGAGCACCCGGCGGACAGCGCGAGCAGTGTGGTCAGGAGGGGGAGGGTTCGCATCACGAGTGGGATCGCACCCTAGCGCAACCGCAGCGGGCAGCGGAGGCGGAGCCTATGGCCGGGGGGCGACGGTCACCCGCCCGTCGCCGTCGCGGTCGATGTACCTCGGGCTGGTGAAGCCGATGGCGCGCGCGCCGGGGTAGGGCAGCACGTCGGGCAGCGGGGTCTCGGCGTCGGCCCAGGCGGTCACCACGGCGTCGCGCTCCAGGCGAAGCACGGCACGGGTCTCGAAGCGCACCCCGTCGGTCGCGGGCGTGGTCACGGCCCAGCGCTGCGCCACCACGTCGTCGCGCCACAGCTCCACGTGCTCGACCGGAACCCACGCGGGCGCCGTCACCGTGATGCGCACCACGAGCACCCCGTCGCGCCCGTCGGTGATGTTCTCCAGGGTCACGAAGGGCCCCGAGCTCACGCTGGTCTCTCCCCGCCGGATGCCCGCGAACACCCGCTCTCCCAGCGTCGCGCGGGCTCCCTGCGCCACGTGCACCCACGTCCGGGGGTAGCCCGCCTCCTCGTACACGAGGCGGTGCGAGTCGCTGTTGCCCGTGGCGGCCACGCGCATCCCTCGGCGGGCGAGGCCGACGAGGTCGACCAGTCCCTCTCTCACCTTCGCCGGGGTCTCCAGCCAGATGCCGTTGAAGGCCTCGACGGCGTCGAAGCCCTCGGAGAAGGCCTCGCTCGCCCTCCCGGTGGCCGCGTCGAAGCGCGTGAGGTCGAAGTACCCGATGCTGGGCGGCATCCGGGGGTGGTTCACCTGGAGGATGGTCGCCCCCGCGGCGCGAGCCCCCGCGAAGAGGGCGGCCGGGTCGACGCCATAGTAGGGCGGGACGGCGTCCTCGGGCGCCACGGCCTCGCCCACCGGAGGCAGCGGGAAGGCGTTGAAATGGCCCCAGAGGGTCGAGCCCGCGCTGGTGACCTCGTCGCCGATGGCGGTGACCAGGGCGTGGTCGAGGCCCGCGGCGCGGACGGCCGGGGAGAGGTCGGTGATGCGGTTGTGGTCCGTGGCGACGGCGAAGTCGATGCCGTTGCAGACGAGCGACCCGACGCGCTGGGCGAGGGTCACCCGGGAGTCGGGCGAGGGGGAGGAGTGGAGGTGGAGGTCCGCGGCGATCCAGCCGGGAGGGAGCACCGGGCGCAGCGTGGCGCGCAGCTCGGTGGCGGCGCCGGCCCCGAGGGTCACGGTGGATCGATGGAGCGTCCAGGCGGTGCCTCGGGAGGCGGTGACGCGGTACTCGCCGGGAGGGAGGGAGACCTCCCCGTGGCCGTCGAGGAGGTACACCGATCGCCCCGAGGCGAAGCCGTGGGCGCGCGCCTCCAGGGCGGGCTGAGGGTCGGGGCCTCCCGCCCTGGCGAACATCACATGCACCGGCACGTCCGCCCCGGAGGGATCATCGAAGCCGAGGCGCAGCGTGGCGCCCGCCGCGGGGGGCGGAGGGGCGGGGTCGGCGGCGCGCACGGTGAGCGTGCGGTCGCTGCTGGCCCCGGAGGCCATCCAGGTGACCGCGGAGGGGAAGGTCTCCGCGGCGATGTGCACCAGGTTGCGCCGCGCCTCGGCGGCGTCGGCGGTCTCGAAGCGCAGGGTGGTGCCGTGCTCGGTGAGCTCGATCCAGGGGGTGGGGGTGGTGCCCTCCCAGCCCTCGTCGCGGCCCTCGACGCGCACCGACGCGCTGCCCGGGTTGATGTCGTCGGCGAGGGTGGCTCCGGCCGGGAGGTCGCGCGCCGTGGTGCGCACCCGGAAGCGCCCGGGCCCGATGGCGCAGAGCTGGCTGCGGAGCGAGACCCCGTCGACGGTGGCGGTGCGCACGACCCCGACGCTGCGGTCGGGGCAGGGCGCGAGGTCGACCAGGGCGGCGACCATCGGGTGCGCTCGGGAGGCGGCGTCGATCCAGACCGGGCGCCACCAGAGGAGGGGATCGGGCTGGTCGCCGGCCGCGCGGTCGACGTCGACGATGGCGCCCATCATGGGGCGGTGGCCGGGCTCGTCGGGGCGGGCCGCGACGGTGAGCGCGACCTCCCCGGCGACGAGGCGGAGGTCGCCGACGCGGCCGTAGGCGTGGTCGGCGAGGCGCGCCCGGTCGAGCACCTCGATGCGCGCGGAGACCGGCGGCGGGCGAGGGGGAGCGCGGCGGCGACGCCAGCGACAGCCCATGGAGGTGAAGACGGAGACGGCCACGAGCGCGGGCGCGAGACGCATGGGGGCGATGGTTGGCGACAAGCGCCGCAGCGGACAAGGGAGAAGCGGAGGGGTGGGAACAGGTCTGCGTCGGCCGCGGGCCCGCGGAGGCCGTCAGACGGGGGTGTTACGGCGACGAGCGACGGAGTAGACGGCGAGCAGGACGCCCGCGTAGCCGACCCAGTCGCCGGTGTAGCCGTAGAGGGTGCGGCCCTTGCGGAGGTGCACGGTGCCCACGACGTTCTCGCGGGTGAAGGTCTGGCTCTCGGCCACGGTGCGGCCCGCGGCGTCGATGATGGAGCTCACCCCGGAGTTGGCCGCGCGCACCAGGTCGCGGCGGTGCTCGACGGCGCGAAACTTCGACAGGGCGTTGTGGATCCACGGCTCGGCGGTGTTGCCGAACCACGCGTCGTTGAGGATCACCGCCATCAGGTCGGGGTTCACCCGGTTCTGGAAGGTGCGCACGAAGCGGGGGAGGATGTCCTCGTAGCAGATGAGCGGGGCGACGGTTCCGCCCGGCACCGGGAGCGAGCGGATGGTGCTGCCTCGGGTGAAGTGTCCGCTGTGCGGCGAGGCCGCGTAGATCTGCGGGAAGGTCTCGCCCAGGGGGATGTACTCCCCGAAGGCCAGCAGATAGACCTTGTCGTAGGAGCCGCGCATGCGCCCCTCGGCGTCGGTCATGAAGGCCGTGTTGTAGAGGTTGGGCCGCTCGGGCGTGCCGTCTCGCACCGAGAGCGCGCCGAAGAGCACGGGGGTGCGCAGGTCCCACTCGGGGATGTAGTCGCGGATGTTGACGACGTTCTCCGGGATGCGGAAGGCCACGGCGCTCTCGCTCCAGACGATCCACTCCACGCCCTGCGCCTCGAGGGCGCGCGACGCCTCGAGGTGGCGGTTGAGCGCCACCACGGGGTCGTTGCGCTTCTGCATCAGCCCGAGGTTCTGCTGCACCACGCCCACCCGCAGCGCGCGGGTGTGCCTGCTGGCCTCGTCCACCTGCCCGATGCGCCAGTAGCCGTAGGGGATCGCCAGCGCCCAGAAGACCAGCGGCAGCGCCAGCGGCTTCAGGCGCTCGACGTTGGAGCCGGTGCGCACCCACGCCTCGGAGAGCGCCGTGTGGCCGAGCACCATCGCGGCGGTCACCAGCAGCACGCCGCCGATGTCGGCGGTCTGGTAGAGCACCGGCGCGTTGTGGAGGGAGTTGGAGAGGTACCAGGGGAAGAGCAGCGGGAAGAGCAGCTCGACCGCGGCCGCCAGCAGCGGCACCGCCAGCAGCCGCGGGAGGTTGCGCGCGTCGGCCTTGCTCACCAGCCACGCCAGCACGCCGTACTGAAGGCCCTGGGCGATCCAGAGCAGCGAGGCGAAGAGCACGCAGAGCGCCGTGGGGAAGCCCGAGAAGGTCTTGAGCATCCCGACGATCCAGCTGAAGCCTCCGGCGACGGCGACGAAGCCGGTGACCCAGCCGAGGCGCAGCGCCATCCAGCCGGTGCGGCCGCGCAGCGCCACCAGCAGCGGCGCCATGGAGACGAAGGCCAGGGGGTAGATCTCCTTGCCCGCGAAGCCGAGGAAGATCGCCAGGCCGCTGAAGACCGCGCAGGCGAAGGCCCAGCGCTCTCGCATCACGGCTCGCACCGTCGGGTGGGGGTGGGGGGTGACGGTGGGCCCGGGGGTCGGTTCGCTCATCTTTGGTGGCCGTCCGCGCGTCGGAAGGCGTTGCGCGCGCGGGCGGCGGCACGCTAGCACGGCGGGCACAGCAGCCCATGCACATCACCACGTACGACCACGCACCGCGGCTCCCCGATGGGGAGATCGTCGACCTCGACGCGCTGATCCCCGGCGAGGGAGGGGTCTTCCTGGAGGTGGGTCCGGGCCGCGGGGCCTTCGCGCTGGGCTACGCGGCGCTGCACCCGGAGACCCGCTTCCTGGCGCTGGAGATCCGACGCAAGCTCGCGGCGCAGCTCGACGAGCGCCTCCAGAAGAAGGGCTTCCCTCGCGCCCGATGCTTCGCCGAGGACGCGGGCCTCGCGCTCCCGAGGCTGCGCCCGGACGGGTGCGTGATCGGCGCGGCGGTGCACTTCCCCGACCCCTGGTGGAAGAAGCGCCACGCCAAGCGGCTGGTGGTGCAGGACGCGTTCATCACCGAGCTCGCCCGGCTGCTCGCCCCGGGCGCGCTGCTGCTGGTGCAGACCGACGTCGAAGACCGCGCGGCGGCCTACTACGAGCGCCTCGCGGCGTGCCCCGAGCTGGAGAACACCGTGGCAGGGATGTACGCGGAGGAGAGCCCGTTCGCGCCGGCGCGCTCCAACCGCGAGACCCGCGCCATCGCGGACGGGCTGCCCATCCATCGGATGGTGTTCCGAAGGCGATGATCGCGAGGGACACCTGGGCGGAAGGCCCGGCGGGGAGGCTCCGCCTGCGCTGGACGCTCCCTCCCGGGGACGGTCCCTTCCCCTGGGTGATGTACCTGCCGGGCTACGCCGCGGGGAGCATGGCCTTCCACCCCGAGGGCACCGTCGATCCGCTTCGCTGTCTGCTGGGCGCGCTCAATGATGTCGGTTATGCGACGGTGCGCGCGGAGAAGCGCGGCTTCGGCGGGGGCGGCGGTCCGAAGGCGCAGGACGCGGGCTTCGAGGAGGAGCACGCCGACCTCGCGGCGGCCCTCGCGGCCGTCACCCGCGACGAGCTGGTGAGGGGAGAGCAGGGGGTTCTCTTCGGACACTCCCTCGGGGGACTGCACGCCCCGAGGCTGGCGGCGGGGGTCGCGGCGGTGCGGGGGGTGGCGCTCTACGGCGTCGGGTGGCTCACCTGGGCGGAGTACCTGGTGGCCAGCCAGCGGCGGGTGCTGGCCCTCTCGGGCGCGAGCCCGGCGGAGATCGAGGCGCGGGTGAGGGTGCTGGAGCGCTACAACGCGAGGGCGCTGCATGGGGGCGCGGACCCGGCCGAGGCGCTCGAAGGGATCGAGGCGTGGGGCCGGTGGCTCGGCGTGGACGAGCACGGGCGGCAGCTCGGGCGCACGGGGCGCTACTGGCGGGAGGTGCAGGCGTGCCCGGTGGCGGCGCCGCTGCTGGCGCTGGAGGTCCCGGTGCTGGCGATGTGGGGGAGCGCCGATTGGCAGTCGCAGCGGGAGGAGCACGTGGCGCTGGTCGAGGCGATAAACGCCGCGAGGCCAGGGATGGCGCGCTTCGAGGAGGTCGCCGGGGCGGACCACGACTGGCGCGCCCACGCGACGCCGGAGGCCTCGATGGCCTCGGGCTGGACGGGTGACTTCGCCGAGGGCGTGGCGGAGGCGCTGCTGCGCTGGCTCAGGGAGCGATAGCGCCGCGGGCTTGGCCCCGCGGGAGAAGCCCGATACAAGCCTGAACAGGGTTGCGTGCTCGCGGCGTCCTGCGGTCTCCCGGTCGTTCACGGAGAGCGTCGGCTCCTCAGTGATGCTTCGGCGGGCACCATCTCACCCTGTGAGGAGATCCTCGACGATGAAGCAGATACTCAGATGGTCGCTGGTCGGCGTGCTGGCAGTCGCGGCGGGCTGTAGCGACGACCCGCCCGCTCCGGGGACGGACGCCGGCGAAGACACGGGAGTGATCGACACCGACACCGGGACTCCCGCAGAGGACACGGGAACGCCCCCACAAGACACCGGGAGCCCCCCCGAAGACACCGGGACTCCCGCA